>Ga0181403_1000227_pt1 | contig 13578 bp, 19 predicted proteins | sample 26SPOviralmetaG_FD_130132 | JGI IMG/M metagenome (GOLD analysis project Ga0181403, IMG submission 130132) | Marine viral communities from the oligotrophic San Pedro Time Series (SPOT) site, San Pedro Channel, CA, USA - 26 SPOT_SRF_2011-09-28 | ecosystem: Environmental > Aquatic > Marine > Strait...
AAAACCCGAATTTTTTTTAGTCAGACCATTTGATATTGCGTTTCGTTTCGTTATTTGATAGACGTTATACATGGCAGATCAATACATACCTAAAGCATTTGGTGTAGATATAATTAGGAACTTTGGACCAACTGTAGTTAAGACAGAATTACCACAGGAAATGATTGATGATTTAAACAAAGATTGTAGCGACATATTAGATAGTAAAAAAGAAAAGAAAGATTGGAGTGATAACCTAGCAGGCAGGGTACAAGAAGAATTTCTAATTAGCCAAGATGTTATAAGCAAATACAATACATACATAGCGGCAGTCGCAAGCAGGTTGTTGTTTCCTACGGAAGAAGAATTTCAGTTAAATAAAGATAAATTTCAAGCAGGTATAAATGCAGGGTGGTACGTAAGACAATACGAAAGCGACTACAACCCCAGACATTGGCACACAGGATGTCAAATTAGTTGTGTTGGTTATTTGCAATTACCAGAAGATTACGAAGAAACACAAAAGATAGAAAGCGAAGATCACAACCCTGCAATGGGATATATTAATTTTCATTATGGCTCACACTTACTAACCAATGTTAACAATATGAAGTTTGCACCAAAGGTAGGCGATTTTTATATGTTTCCAAGTTGGTTAGAGCATAGTGTAAATCCGTTTAGAAGTAAGTATAAAGCACCAGACCCTAAAGGTGAAAGACGTAGTTTTAGTATGAACGTTATATTTAAAAATACATGAAAGTAAAACAAGTACCTATAAAAGATATTACACCTTACGCAAACAACCCTCGCAAGAACGATAGAAGTTTACCTAAAGTAAAAGCAAGTATAAAAGAATTTGGTTTTAAACAACCAATAGTAGTAGATAAAGAAAATGTTATTATAGTTGGACACACACGTTATCACGCAAGTTTGGATTTAGGTTTTGCAAAAGTACCTGTAATAGTTGCTAGCGATTTAACAAACGCACAAGTAAAAGCCTATCGTATTGCAGATAATAAAGTTTCACAAGATAGTGAATGGGATATTGATTTACTTAAATTAGAATTAGGTGAAATAGATAAAAGCAATATAGATGTAGATATCACAGGTTTTAGTAAAGCAGAAATAGAAAGTTTAAATTTAGATACTGTAAACATTACAAGTGGTTTAACTGAAATATCTAATGAAAGTGAAAACAATGAAGATACTATTTATGAGGGTGTAGCAGACGAACTAGCTGATGATTATGTTAATATAAACTTTACAATGAAAGCAAGTGAACGAAAAAAAGTGTTTAACATAATTAACTTAATAAAAACAAAAGAGGGGTACGCAACAAGTAGTGAAGCTCTAATAAAGCTGTGTAACGATTACAATGACTAATAATTTTATTAAGTACGAATTAACACATGATGTACTAGCTGATATGACAGACGATCAACACCCTACAATATTAAGAGGTATGGTTAATGATAGATGGGAACTAGAAGATAATGGTACACACATGGGTTACATATTAGAAGGTACAGCAATACTAATAAACAATAAAACAGATATTAATATAGAACTACAAGCAGGTATGTATTTCCAATTACCAAATGATGGTAGTGTAAATATAAATGGTAGAGGTATTGTTATAACTAGAATTAATTATGATGGTATATTTAAAGTAGGTGGACCAATAGAAGATAAAGGTAGAATGAAATATATAGATGGGTGTACTGATACATTATTGCTAGACCCTGTACTATTAGGTGACCCCTGTTTAAATGCGTTATATTTTATTCCTAATATTTTACAAACACAACATACACACCCAAGTATGCGAGTAGGTATAGTTGTGCAAGGTAGAGGTGAATGTATTATACCAAAGGCAGGAACATTAACATTTGAAGATTCTAGATATTTAGCAAGTATTGACCCAAGAGATAGAGATCAGACAGAAGAATTTTTTGAATTGTTTAACAGAATAGAATTAAAAGTTGGTACAACATTTGTAATACCTGCTAACTGTTGTCATAGCTTTAGAACATTTGCAGATAAAGAAAATACTATGATTGTTGTCGCATATCACCCAGATAGTGATTTTGGTCCAACACACGAAAATCACCCAATGATTAATAGAACATGGGTAGATGGTGTAAGTGCAAATAAAATAAATGAAATACAAACAAAGGAGTTAACGTGATAAAAAAAATAATAGAATGGTTTTATGGTAATACTAAAAAAACAAAACCTAGAAAAAAACGTACTAGAACTCGCATACGAAAGACTAAATAACGTATTCGACCAATTCGATACTGTTAGTGTGTCTTTTAGTGGTGGCAAGGATAGTACCGCTTGTTTAAATCTTACGTTAGAAGTAGCACGTCAACGTAATAGATTACCATTGGATGTTATATTCTTTGATGAAGAAGCTATACCATACCAGACAGAAGAATATTGTAGACGTGTTTCACAAATAGAAGATATTAATTTTCGTTGGTTATGTTTACCTATAGTACACCGCAATGCGTGTAGTAGAAAACAACCTTATTGGCATCCATGGGGTTTAGAAGATAAGGACAAGTGGGTAAGACAATTACCAAAAGAAGCAATAACTAAAATAGATAATTATAATTCAGATGTACCGAGTGCAAGGTTAAGTATTCCAATGATGACTCCGTTGTTATACCCAATAGAAAAATATGGTCGTACTGCAATGATACTTGGAATACGTGCTGACGAAAGTTTAATTAGGTATAATGCTGTTGCCGCTAAAGCTGTAGAAAATTATATAATACAACTTAAAGAAGAAATGAATTTACAAGAAGCAATAGATAACAAAGTAGATATAACTAGATTTGCAAAACATAGATTATCTAAAACAGGCAGTCAAAAAACACTGTCAAATAATGTAGGTCATATATTTAAAGCATATCCTATTTATGATTGGAAAACTTCTGATGTATGGACAGCACCAAAAAAATTTAATTGGGATTATAATAGAGCTTATGATGTTATGGAAAAAGTAGGTATATCACATTATTTTCAGAGAGTTGCTCCGCCATTTGGTGAAGAGCCAATAGGAAGGTTATGGAGCTATTCACAATGTTTTCCTAATATATGGGATAAAATGTGTTACAGGGTTAAAGGAGTTAATACTGCATCACGTTATGCTAAAAGTATTTTATATAGCAATCGAGAGCAACCAAAAAAACCAGAAGGAATGTGTTGGGAAGAATATATTGAATATTGGATTAGAAAATTTCCTAGTAAACAACAAGGTATAATTGCTAAACGTATTAAAGGTTATATTGATTTACATTATAAAAAGACTAAAGAGCCAATATTAGAAAAGACACCTCACCCAATTACAGGTATTAGTTGGAAATTTTTATTAAAGATTGCAGTACGTGGCGACTTTAAAGAAAGAAAAGCACCCCAACCCCCCAATAAAGAACTTGTAAAAGAATATGAATTAGTTAAATCTATGTATGCAAAGGAGTTAAAAATTGCCAACAAATAAACAACCTGTAGATAATGTTAAATGGGTAGATCGTAACACGTTAAAAGGTAACGATTACAACCCTAATCACGTTGCACCACCAGAATTAGAACTATTGAAAATAAGTATTATGCAAGATGGGTGGACACAACCTATAGTTATAAGAGAAGATAACGAAATTGTAGATGGTTTTCATAGGTGGACTGTATCACAAGATAAAGAAATATCAGCACTAACTGACGGACTAGTACCTGTAGTGCAATTAAGTAACATAGACAAAGACCACCAAATGGCCTCTACAATTAGGCATAACAGGGCAAGGGGTAGTCATAATGTTTTAAGTATGGCAGATATTGTAGTACAATTAAAAGATGATATGAATGTACCAGATGAAGATATTATGGAATTGTTAGGTATGGAAGATGAAGAAGTAGAACGACTGTATGATAATAGTGGTATGACAGAACGTGGTTCTAAAGATAGTTTTAACAAAGGTTGGAAGCCCAAGAAGTGAGTAATGCATTGAGAATAGATTTAAAAAATAGAATGGAATGTAAAACTGTCCGTATGTATATAGACGACAGGTTAATAACAGTAACACTTGATTTTGAGTTTACTGAAACAGGTGCAATGGCTGTAGCAATATGGGTTAGAGTTAAACCAGATGAAAGTACGTTAGGTAGAGAGTTACGTGCTAGTGGTAAATCAAATTCATTGTTGTTACAAAGTGGTTGGTCGTTAAAAGAAATATCCGATACGCTAACTAAAGATAACATTATGGGTTGTGCAGTTACTTATGTTGCAAAACATTTAGAAGAAATATTTGCAGGTATACAACCAGACAAGACACCACGTATGACAACTGATCCATACAAAATTAAATAATGGATTTAAGATATTACCAACCAGAAGTAGTTGCAGAAAAATTAAGAATGTTGTTAAGGCATTATTACGTAGGTATTGCTACACAAAAGAAACTATACAAAGAACAAGATATACTAAAAGATCAAAAGTTTATTTATTGGCGAAAGTTAAATAAACCTGCAACAGACGCAAAAGCACTAGCCGCAATAGATAAAGAAGTTATAGAATATACACAAAAAATAATAAGACTAGATGTTATTATTGCACGTTGTAGAGCTAGTTTAGAATCATTCCAAGAAGAAATAGACAGCACTAAATATATGAATAGTGTTGTTAAAGAAGAATTAAAACTAGCACAAATTAATGAAAGGACTATTGCAGATGTCAAAGTTTAAAGAGCAAGTAGCAGGTAAACATTATTTAAGTTTTACAATACAACCAATGGAATTTTTTATAGCAAACAACATAAGTAAAATAGATGGAGATATAATACAGTATGTGATAAGAAATAAGGGCGATCAAATAGAAAACATTAACAAAGCAATACATTGTTTAGAATTAAAAAAAGAATACATACTAAAAAATGGCAGACTTACAAACAATATCAAAACTACTAAAGCTAAGTGATAGACGTGTACAACAACTAGCTAAAGATGGTGTGTTACCGAAAGCTAGTCGTGGTGAATATGATTCTATTAGATGTGTGCATGGTTATATAGATTATCTAAAAAATATAAATGGGCAAGATGGTTCACCTCATGATTTTCTACTACACAGGAATAGGTTAACCAAAGCAAAAGCAGACCTAACAGAAATGGAGAAAGCCAAAACGCAAGGCGAATTAATACCAAAATCAGAAATACGAAACACGTGGTTACAGTTAATGTCGCTACTGAAAAACAAGTTATTATCAATACCAAACAAAGCCGCACCATATCTAGTTACAACCAATAACATAAACGAAGCAAAATTAATACTAAAAGAAAGAATATATGAAACCCTTAAAGAAATCGCAGAAACAGAAATTACAGACGAGCCACAAAGCGATGCAGGAAGTGTTGAAATCAAGCCTAAGAATACTACAACCACCGCCAAAGTTAACAGTAAGCAAGTGGGCCGATAATTATAGGGTGTTAAGCCCAGAAGCTAGTAGTGAAACAGGCAGATTTGAAACTGCAAGAGCTATGTACCAACAAGAAATAATGGATTGCATAAGCGACCCTACTATTGAAGAAGTTGTTTTTATGTCTGGTTCACAAATAGGTAAAACAGAAATACTATTAAATGCTATTGGTTATTATATTGCTTATGACGCAAGTCCAATATTAATGATACAACCAACTATTGAAATGGCACGTGGTTGGTCGCAAGATAGATTAGCACCAATGCTAAGAGATAGTCCTATATTAATGGACAAAGTAGCTGATGTTAAAAGTAGAGATAGTGGAAATACTGTATTACATAAACAATTTGATGGTGGTCATATTTCTATAGTAGGTGCAAATTCGCCTAGTGGTCTTGCATCACGACCTATTAAGATTGTATTGTGTGATGAAGTTGATAGATACCCACCGTCTGCAGGTACAGAGGGTGACCCTGTTTCACTTGCAAAAAGAAGAAGTGCTACATTTTGGGATAGAAAAATAATTATGACTAGTACACCTACAACTAAAGGTGCTAGTAGAATTGAAAGTGCTTATGACGTTAGCGATCAAAGGCAATATCACGTTCCCTGCAAAGATTGTAATACAGAGCAAGTTTTAAAGTGGTCGCAAGTTACTTGGGAAGAAAACCAACCAGAAACAGCACACTATGTTTGCGAAGATTGTGGTAGTTGTTGGGATGATAGCGATAGATTAAAAGCTATTAGTAGGGGCAGATGGATAGGCCGAGAAACATTTAACGGCAGGGCAGGTTTTCATTTAGCAGGTATCTATTCTGTTTGGACTACATTAGAAGAAGCAGTAAAAGAATTTTTAGTTGCTAAAAAATTACCAGAAACATTACGTGTATTTGTAAATACCTATCTTGGCGAGAGTTGGGAAGATGAAGGTGAACAGTTAGACAATTCAGATATAATGAAACGTGTAGAAGATTATGGTGAAAAATACCCAGAACAGGTAGCAATAATAACAGCAGGTGTTGATGTGCAAGATGATCGTCTAGAATTAGAAGTAATTGGTTGGGGTAGAGATGAAGAAAGTTGGTCTTTAGAATACCATGTTATATATGGTGACCCATCAAGCCCACAATTATGGCAACAATTAGATGAGAAACTATCAGCAGAATACGAAACATTTGATGGTAGAAAATTAAAAATAACTAGTAGTTGTGTAGATAGTGGTGGTCATCATACACAATCAGTTTACAATTTTTGCAAACAAAGATTTGCAAGACGTATATTTGCTATTAAAGGTATGGGTGGTACAGGTAAAGGTATTGTTGGTAAACCTAGTAGAAATAATATTGCAAAGGTACATTTGTTTCCTATAGGTGTAGATACAGTAAAAGAATTAATTTATTCAAGATTAAGAATAACAGAACTTGGTGCAGGGTATTGCCATTTCCCTAAAAAATATGATAAAGAATACTTTAGTCAATTAACTGCTGAAAAAGTAGTAACAAAATACCATCGTGGTTTTGCAAGACGAGAATGGGTAAAGATAAGAACACGAAACGAAGCATTAGATTGTCGTGTTTATGGTATAGCGGCACTAACTATTTTGAATGTTGATTTAAACCGATTGGCTGATAGGCTTGATTCAAAAGACAAAATGGTAGATAAAGTAATAAATAGGAATAAAAGTAGAAGCAACTTCGCAAATTCTTGGTAAGCAATGGCAAATATATTTACAGATTTAAACGAGGTAGAACCTAAAACAATTTTTAAAGGCGAAACTGCTGTATGGAAACGTACAGATATAAGTGCCAATTACCCTACAGCTAGTTATACGTTAACATGGTCAGCAAGATTAGAAAGCAACGGAACTACAACATTTAGTGCAACTGTTACTGAAAGTGGTGATGATTATATATTTACAGTAGATAATTCAGCTAGTGTTAACCTAACACTAGGCGATTATGTATGGGCATTAAAGATTACACAAGACAGTGATAGCGAAACTATAATTTATCAAACAGGTAAAATTAAAGTAGCAGATAACTATTTTGCTGATACAGGTGATACACGTTCACACGCAAAAATAATGTTAGATAAAATTGAAAGTCTATTAGAAGGTAAAGCTGATAATGATGTTGCTAGTTACAGTATACAAGGTAGAAGTTTAGCAAAACTATCACCACAAGAACTAATTGATTGGCGATCTTATTACAAAACAGAATATAACAAAGAAGTACAACTAGAAAATATTAAACGTGGTGAAGGTAGTGGTAAAATGATTAAGGTTAAATTTTAGTTATGGCTTGGTATGATGTATTTATAGGTAAGACAAAAACACGTGCTAATTGGTTTCAACCAGCAGGTACAGCTCATGGCATTTTTAACGGAACTAATACAGGCAGGTTAATGAATGACTTTGTTGCTTACAGTAAAAGTGCAGACTCTGAAATAAAAGGCAACATAAGATTACTTAGAGATCGTGCAAGAGATTTAGCAAAGAATAACGCATACGCAAGACGTTATATAAAAGCATATACAGATAATGTTATTGGTCCAAATGGTGTACAACTACAAGCACGTTCTAAAGACCCTAATGGTGCAATAGATACATTTGCTAACAACGTTATAGAAAACGCATTTAAAATGTGGGGTGCAGAATGTAGTGCAGATGGTAAGTTAACATGGGTAGATGCACAAAGATTGTTTGCAGAAACATACGCAAGAGATGGTGAAGTTTTAATAAGAGTTATACCTAACTTTAATAACCAATATAAGTTTGCAATAGAATTTATAGAAGCAGATTTTTTAGATGAAGAATTAAATAGACCTGCAAGAAATGGTGAAAACGAAATTAGAATGGGTATTGAAATTGACAAGTTTGGTAAACCATTAGTTTACCATTTGTTAAAAAGCCACCCATACGATAATGATTTTGTTAATGCAAGTTACACAAGAGAATATAATAGTGTACCTGCAAACGAAATAATACATTTTTACCACCAAGAAAGACCACACCAAAAAAGAGGTGTACCACCTTTAAGTAGTGCAATGCGTGATTTAAAAATGTTAGATGGTTATATGGAAGCTGAATTAGTTGCGGCAAGAGTTAGTGCAAGTAAAATGGGTTTCTTTAAAAGTGGTGATGGACAAGGTTACTTAGGTGATGACACAATAGATACAAACAATGTTGTTATGAACGCACAACCAGGCACATTTGAACAGTTGCCTACAGGTGTTAGTTTTGAAGCATTTGATCCACAACACCCTACAACTGCATTTAGAGATTTCAGTAAAGGTGTACTACGTGCTGTAGCAAGTAGTTTGAGTTTAAGTTACAACACACTTGCTAATGATTTAGAAGGTGTAAATTATAGTAGTTTAAGACAAGGTGCATTAGAAGAACGTGATCATTATAAATGTGAGCAGTCTAGAATAATAAAAGGGTTTCACGATAAAGTTTATAAAGAATGGTTAAAGATGAATTTACTAACTGATAACTTACAGAACTTACCTGCTTCTAAATTTAATAAGTTTGCAATAGTACAATGGCGACCTAGAGGGTGGCAATGGGTAGACCCTAAAAAAGAAATAGATGCATTAAAGATAGGTGTAGAAAATGGTTTCCTAAGTATGCAAGATGTACAAGCTAGTTATGGTAGGGATGTAGAAGATGTATTTCAACAAATACAGGTAGAAAAAGAACTAGCACAAGAATACGGAATACAAACACAATTCCAACCATTTGGAGCAAAAGATAAAATACCATTAGGGACTGGAACAGAAGAGGAAGAATAGATATAAATAGTTATGGATTTAGAAAAACGACATATACAAAAAATAACAGAAGATGAAGATAGTTATACAATACAGTTTGGTAAGAGTATGCCAGAAGTACCTGTTGTAGAAGAAGCAGAAGAAGAAGATGATTATTTAGATAAAGCTGTTGCTGATATAGATTTTAGCCCTACAGAGGGTATGGTTGCAGAAGCTAAAAAAGGTTTAGAATGGCGAAAAGAATTTGGTAGAGGTGGTACTGCTGTTGGTGTTGCACGTGCAAGAACTATTGTAAACAGACAGAACCTTACACCTAGTACAGTTAAAAGAATGTACAGTTATTTCAGTAGACATTTAGTAGATAAACAAGGTGAAGGATTTACACCAAATGAAGATGGCTTTCCATCTAACGGAAGAATTGCATGGGCTTTGTGGGGTGGTGATGCAGGTTTTAGTTGGAGCAAAAAGAAAGTAGATCAAATTAAAAACGAAGAGGAAAAAATGGAAGATGATATATTGGTAAAATCAAATGATGATTGCCCTACTTGTGAACAAGGTGATTGCATTTGTGAAGTAGAAGAAGTTGCAGAAGTTAAAAATTCTGATGTAGGTTTAGAAACTAAAGAAATACTATTAGACAATGAGAAGTTAGAACGTACCTTTCATTTAAAAGCAAAAAATATAGATAAGAAAAATAGAACTGTAAAATTAGCTTTCAGTAGTGAAGAACCATATCCAAGAGATTTTGGTTTAGAAGTTTTATCACATAAAGAACAAGACGCAGATTTAAGTTTCTTGAAAAGTGGACAAGCACCTTTATTGCTAGACCATGATTCAACGAAACAAATAGGGGTTATCGAAAAAGCTGAAATTAGCGAAAGCGACAAGGTTGGTCGTGCTATCGTTAGATTTGGAAAATCACAACTAGCTGATGAGGTGTTTCGAGACGTTGTAGATGGCATTAGACAAAATATTAGTGTTGGCTACGAAATAACTAAAATGACTAAAGATAAATATGATGAAGATAATGATGACTATGGAAGGTCTGATTATTTTCGTGTTAATTGGAAGCCATTAGAAATATCTAGTGTGAGCATACCTGCTGATACAACTGTAGGTGTTGGTCGTTCTAGAAACAATAACAATAACAATCAAACAAAGGAGAATAACGTTATGAGTGATGATATAAAAATTACTAATAATGAAGTAGAAGCACCTAAAGTTGATGTTAAAGCAATAACCGAAGAAGCTAGAAAAGAAGAAATGTCTAGAATTAGAGAGATCGAAGCATTAGGTGGTTCACATAATGTAAGAGATAGAGCTAATGAGGCAATTAAAAACGGACTTTCTATTGCAGAATTCAGAGGTGTTGTTTTAGATCACATTGGTACTTCTAAACCATTGACAACTGACAATGAAGTTGGTCTGTCAAAAAAAGACAGCCGAGATTACAGTATTGCTAGAGCTATTAAAGCTATGGCTAGTAATGATTGGTCAAATGCAGGACTTGAAAAAGAAGCAAGTGATGAGATTGCACAACGCACAGGCAAAATGCCAAGAGGATTTTTTGTTCCATCTGATTTAAAATGGCAACAAAGAGATCTAATTGCAGGATCTGCCGCTGATGGTGGTAACCTTGTTGCAACTGACTTCCAAGCAGGTTCTTTCATTGAAGCATTAAGAAATAAAATGGTAGTAAAACAAGCAGGTGCATTAGTGCTATCTGGTCTAGTAGGACCCGTTGCTATACCTGCCCAAAACGCAGTAACAACTGGTTCATGGGTAGCAGAAAATGCCGCTGTTAGTGAAGTAAACACAACTTACAGACAAGTAACAATGAGTGCTAAAACTGTAGGTGCATTTACTGACATATCAAGACATCTTATGCAACAATCAACACCAAACATTGAGACAATCATTAGAAATGATATTATTAAAACTCTTTCTAATGAAGTTGACGCAAAAGCAATTCAAGGTACAGGAACTTCTAATACTCCAACAGGAATACTTAATACATCTGGTATTGGTTCTGTTGCAGGTGGAACGAATGGTCTTGCAGTTACTTACGCAAACGTTGTAAACACTTGGGCAGAAGTTGCTAAAGACAATGCTGATGTAGGTTCATTAGCTTGGATTACTTCACCAACACAAGTTGCACGTAACATTGTAAAACCAAAAGTAGCATCTACTGATTCACACATGATTCAGAGTACATTTGATGAACTACTAGGCTACAAAGTATACAGCACGTCAAACTCACCAGATAACCTTACTAAAGGTACTTCATCTGGCAACTGTTCATCATTATTATTTGGTAACTTCAATGACCTAATTATAGGTGAGTGGGGTAACTTAGATATTGCTGTTGACCCGTATACAGGTTCTAGTAAAGGAACTGTAAGAGTTGTTGGTTTATATGACGTTGATATTGCGGTAAGACACGCAGAATCATTCGCGGCAATCAAAGACTTAATTGCATAATTAGTTTAACTAAATATGTAAAAATTAAAGGGGGGTATATTATGCCCCCCTTTTTAGTAAGGAGACAAAATGAAAGTTAAAATATTAAGAGATACATCTGTTAAAGGTGAACACGTTAACGCACATAGTGTAATTACTGTAGATGAAAACGATTATCATTCATTAATTGGTATGGGTAAAGCTGTACCTGTAGATGAAAATTCAGTTACAGAAAAAGTAAAAACTAAAGTTAAGAAAGTAATGAAAAGGTGAAATGGTATCTAATTGCTTCTGTATTATTTTTTAATGCTGAACAATATGCTGACACCACATATACCAAGTACATATTTAAAGACGAAAAAGATTGTTTAAGATATACATTACAAAATTACATAGCAATTACTGAAAGTTTATTAGCTAATTATAACGTAGAAGTAAAAGATGTTAAATATTACTGCAAAGCCCTCGATCAAACCTAGAAAAATAAAATATCCTAAAGTACACGTAACGTGGTTAGATATTATTTCCTATAGTGAATGGAAAGACGCAAAAGAATTAGCAAAACTAGAGCCTACACAATGTCATAATAGAGGTTACCTATTTAGCCAAGATAAATATAAAACAATACTATTTGCAAGTTGCACGTTTGACGAAGAAGGTGCAATAGACTATTTTGGCGATATAACAATAATTCCAACATTTAATGTTTTAAAAATGGTAAAAGAAAAATGAGTGTAGAAACAGATAATGAACGATCAATATTTTTTAATACTGACGACTTTGGTCTTAGTGCTACTTATACACCAAGTGGTGGTACTGCAACTACTATAAGTGGTTTATTAGACAACGAAGCAGAAGATATAGCTACAGGTGGCGATATTGATTTAGTTTATTCTATACCTGTATTTACTTGTAAAACATCAGACGTTGCGTCTGCCGCATTTGGTGATGCATTAGTTGTTAGTGGTACTACATACGCAGTAAGAAAAGTAGAAGCAGATGCACAAGGTGTAACTAGGTTAACGTTAGAAGCATAATGGCACATTTAAGAAAAACAATTAGAGAGCAAGTAGTAACAACTGTTACAGGTTTAACTACAACTGCAAGTAGGGTTTATGAAACTAGAATACACAATTTAAGTAGTGCTGATCTACCTGCATTGGTTGTATATACAAATGATGAAGCAGTTGAATACGTTGCTATTGGTAGTAGTGCTAGAACACAACAAAGAATATTGTCAGTTACAATAGAAGCACACGTAAAAGGTACAGCAAACATAGATGATACGATTGATACAATTAGTGAAGAAGTAGAAGAAGCTATGGCAGGTGATATTACAAGGGGTGGTCATGCTAGAAATACAGAGTTAAAAACAATGGAAATAGAATTTGATACAGCTAGTCAAAAGGTTGGACTAGCACGATTTAATTATGATATTACTTATCTTACAGTAGAAAATGCTGTACAAACAGGAGTGTGATATGATTAAAGGAAGAATAGAAGTTACCAATTCAAATGGTGATAAAATGGAAATTTTTGCTTACGACAAAGAATACTATGCAAGTATAGGTTGGACTGTCAAAGGCGAGGATAAAACAAAAACTAACGTTAAAAATAAGGAGTAACAAATGGCAGTACATACAACAGCAGACGCGGTTCTTAAAGTTGGCACAAGTAATGTAGCACAAGTAACATCCGTAACTGTAGATACAGCTTCGGAAAGTGTTGAAACTACTACACTAGGTCACAGTACAAGAGCTTACACAGCAGGAAGAAAATCTTGGAGTGGTTCAGCAGAAGTTAACTGGGATGAAACTGATACTAATGGTCAAATTGCTTTGATCGAAGGTTCAGCGGCTACATTGGCTTTCTACCCAGAAGGTTCAGCATCTGG
>Ga0181403_1000229_pt1 | contig 13493 bp, 10 predicted proteins | sample 26SPOviralmetaG_FD_130132 | JGI IMG/M metagenome (GOLD analysis project Ga0181403, IMG submission 130132) | Marine viral communities from the oligotrophic San Pedro Time Series (SPOT) site, San Pedro Channel, CA, USA - 26 SPOT_SRF_2011-09-28 | ecosystem: Environmental > Aquatic > Marine > Strait...
ATTCAAAATACACGTTATTGTTTAGAAAACTATTAATTCTTATTTCAGTAAATATTAAAAAGAATGTTGCAGAAATTAGAATGAGATTCTTAAGGTACGTCATTTTGTTTTCAATAAATAAATATTTGAAAAGTAATTGATATTAAAATTTATCTCTTGTTCGGCAGTAATTTTATTATTGGCGATATTTATTGACGTGGAGGACAAATCAATAATTGGGAATTGTCCAGGATGGCCAAAAGTAATATCTGTATAAATATACTTTATGTCAGTATTTTCTTGCTTTAGGTTTGTTGAGCTGACATATAAGTTCTTGCTATCTGAAGTTATTAAATACTCATTACCATATTTATCAATACCTTCAATTGAAAAAGAAGGATTAAGAATTGTAGAAACAATAGATCTATCTTGTCTTACTTGTGAAATGACCCCAACTACGTAGGAATTATCGTTTATAACTAAATCTTTTTCACTAAGGTTAAGGTTTTCTCCACCTGAGATAATGTATTGGTTTGTAAGAGTTTTAAATATAATCGAAGATTCAAAAATATCATAAATTGAAGAATCAACCTCTTTAACAACAAATTTATTTGCCTCATTCTCAATCTTAAGTTTTTCGTTTTCAACTTTGAGTTTACGTAATTCAATGACTTCATTTTTTAATCTAATATTTTCATTTATTAAATTACTCTTACTTTTAAATATTTCGATTTCAGGAAAACGGAAATCAGAATTTATTAGTGGTGTAGGTGACAATATACTCAATTTATTATTCAAGTAGGTTGATACACTTTTGTCAGAAAAAATATCAACTGTAAGTACTGTTGCAGATAAAAGAATACCCAATATGTAAAAAACATATACACGTCTTTTAGGACTGTTGTTATTGATCATGGTTTAATTTGGTTTTGGTGATGACTTCAACACTGTCCTAAAATCTTCAAACCTTTCGAGGCAAATGCCTGATCCTACTACGACTGTGCTTAGTGGGTCATCTGTCATATTTATTGGAATACCTAGTTCTTCTGCAATTTTTCTATCAAGCTGTTTTAGAATTGACCCGCCACCTGTGAGCCAGGCACCATCTTTATCAATATCAGAAACTAGAGCTGGGGGTGTTTTAGATAGTGAAATTCTTATAGCCTCAATAATTTCATTTACTATTGGGGCCAAAGCATCTCGTACATCTGAGGCCTCTAGCAATACCTGTTTTGGTACACCTTTCACTATATCTCTACCTGTTACTGTAACCTGTGGTTCCTTGTCGAATTGAAAAGCAGATCCAACAGCATGTTTAAGTGACTCTGCAATTCCCTCATCAATTAACATTGCATGTTCACTTCTAAGATATTCAATTAGTCTCTCTGTCATATCCTCTCCGCCTATACGAACAGAGTTAGCATTTACAACATCACCCATGGAGATCACTGCAATTTCAGTTGTGCCTCCACCAATATCAATAACCATGTTTCCAACTGGTTCAAAAACTTGTAAACCTGCACCTATTGAGGCAGCCATTGGCTCTTCTATAGTAAAGACTTCCGATGCACCTGTGGCATGAGCTGCTGTTTCAATTGACCTTTGCTCAACACTAGTTACACCATTTGGAACGCATATGACTATTCTTGGTTTTGAATAAGCTCTACCTATTGCCCTAGTTAACAAGGTTTTAACTAATTCCTCAGCCATTTCAATCTCTGAGATTACTCCATCTCGCAGGGGTTTTATTAATTCAATTGAGTCTGGAACCCGTCCAATAAGCTTTTTGGCTTCATTTCCAACAGCTAAAATACTTCCGTCACCTTTGTTTATGGCAAGTATTGTAGGTTCATCAACCACTACGCCTACACCTTTTACATAAATAAGGGTATTTGCGGTTCCAAGATCTATTGCAATATCATTACCGCCAAATAAAGTTCTTCTAAGATTTAATCCTGCCATGTATATTCAGAATAATAGACTAAATATTCAAGTGAAATAGAATTTTTTTAGTTAAAAAATAGTCCCAATTCTCTTGTGGCACTCTCTTCAGAGTCAGAGCCGTGGACTACATTTTCCTCAAGCTTAGATGCCAAATCTCCTCTAATTGTTCCAGGTTCAGCATCTGCCGGGTTTGTTGCTCCCATGAGTTCTCTAACAGCAAGAACAGCATTATCTCCCTCAACTTGCATTGCAACAACTGGACCGCTGGTTATAAAAGTGACCAAATCACTAAAAAAAGGCTTTTCTGAGTGCTCTGCATAGTGCATTTCTGCTAGTTCAGTAGAAATTTGCATCATTTTCATCTTTGTAATTACAAAGTCTTCTTTTTCTACTCTATTGACAACATCGCCAATTATGTTTCTTTTAACTCCGTCGGGTTTAATCATAAAAAATGTTTTCATTTGTATTCCTTTATATACTCTCCAATTAAATATAAACTACCTAACAAAATAGATGGCTTGTTAGACAAATGAAATTCTTTTAATGTACTTTTTTGGATATCTTTATTATTAGCTATAAAAAATTTTTCCAACGTATAAGTTTTTTGTTGTTTAAAAAAACTACCATCTTCGAGAACCTTGATATTCAGATAATTCTTTAACCATATTGTTGTGAGCATTTCCCTATAATCCTTATTTTTATTGAAGCCGACATAACAATCAAAATTTTTAACATCATCTATATTGTAGGAATATTCAAGTAGATCAAAAAAAGCTTGAATTCCTGATGGATTGTGCGCGCCATCGATAATTTTTAGACTAGGGAGATTTTGGATTACCTGAAACCTACCTTCTGTTTTCATTTTGTTAATTTTTTTAAGATATAACGGATCATTGTTGAAATTATCAGATTTATTGAGATTACCGAGAATAACTTTCGATACTTTAATAGCGTTACTTTGATTAGATTTCAAATAATTTGTTTTAACAATACTTGAAGAATTAACATAATCATCAGCTATAAAACCTAAATGGTAATCTTCATTTTTTACTTCTAGGAACTCTTTGATGTGATGTTCATACTTTGTATGTATTTCTATGCTTCCGTTTATGAATTGTTTTACATTTTCTGATACCAATATTTTTTCATGTAATATTTCTTCTATAGTTGTCCCTAACAGTTCAGTATGATCTAAACCAATATTGGTTAAACACACTATCTGGCTATTTAGTATTGAAGTTGTATCTAGCCGTCCTCCAATACCAGCCTCGACAATAAAAATATCTAAATTATTATTTAAAAAATAAGTTGCAGCAATTAAAAAAATAGACTCAAAATATCCAAGAGTAATTTTATTTGTAGCTTCAAATACTCTTACCTTCTCCATTCCCCTATCAAGATCAATGTCTTTTATAATTTCTTTTTTAATTTGAATCCTTTCATTCACATTAACTAAGTGAGGGGAAGTAAAAAGTATCGTACTTAGACCATTTCTAGATAACAATTCATTTAGAACAGTAGCCGTTGAAGTCTTACCATTTGTACCAACTATTGAAACCGATCTCTGGCTTAATAGTTTTTTCTCTTCTTGGGAAAAAAAATTTGGTAATATTTCTAAGTTCTTGTTTGAATTAGATGATGCTTTTTGTAATAGGTAATGAAGGTTATCCATTAAGAGTATTTAGAGTTTCATTAATAGTATCGATTTCTAATGTAACATTAGCTAGGTTTTTCTTTTCTTGTTCAATCAATTCAGGTTTTGCATTTTCTACAAACTTTTTATTATCTAAACGAGATCTCGAGACATCTAGAGTTTTACTGAGTTCAGTTAATTTTTTGTTCAATTTTTTCTTTTCGACCTCAATATCAATATACTCTCCGGGAACTAGTCCAAACTTAAAGTTTCGATGCTGAAAAACTACTAAATTCTTCTCTCTAGAAAAGAGATCAGTATCTTTCTTAACGGTACACTTTGTGAGTACCTCTAACTGCATTATGAACCAGTCCTCAAAATTCGTAGAACTATGTAGCTCAATAGATTGTGAATTTTTAAGTCCATACGTAACTTTAAAGTTTCGTATCTGACTAATTATATTTTTCAGTGCTTCTACTTCTTGTGTATCATTTTGATTGATCTTATATTTATCTGGCCATACATTGTCAATTAGTAAAGTTTCATCAAATGAACTCCATAATTCCTCTGTGATGTGCGGCATTGCTGGATTTAAAATCTTTAATGATTTTAAAAATACAGATCTCAGGACATAGCTAGTTTCATTTTTATTAATATTGTTTGTAATAAGATTTTTAGATAATTCAAAATACCAATCAAACAGATCTGACCATAGAAAATTATAAAATACTTTATAGGCATCAGATACTTTATAGTCATTAAATAAGAGTTCGAATTCATTTAATACTTGGTTAAATCTTGTGAGTATCCATATATTTTCCTTACTTATAATCTCATCATTTTTTAGAACATCAGAATCGTCTGTATAAAGATGTACAAATTTTGCAGCATTCCAGATCTTGTTACCAAATTTTTTGGCTGCTACAGTCCACTCTTCATCGAATGGAACATCTTGACCTGGTGATGCCTTTTCTATTAAAGAAAATCTAAGTGCATCCGCACCATGATTTACAGATAACTCTAGAGGGTCAATTGTATTACCTAAACTTTTAGACATTTTACGACCTTTTGAATCTCTTACTAAACCATGAATTAATATATCTTGAAAAGGTACTTCTTTCTGAACATGTAAACCCATCATTATCATCCTGGCTACCCAAAAAAATATGATATCAAATCCTGTCACTAGTAATGAAGTTGGATAATATTGTTTTAATTTATCGGTATCCTCTGGCCAACCAAGGGTTGAAAATGGCCACAATGCCGATGAGAACCATGTATCGAGGACATCTTCATCTTGAATAAGAGCTATCTCGTTCGATAGATTATTTTTACTTCTCACATCTTCTTCTGATAAACCCACATATATGTTCCCACTATCGTCATACCATGCTGGAATTCTATGTCCCCACCATATCTGTCTTGATATACACCAGTCTTGAATGTTGTACATCCATTCAAAATAAGTCTTTTCCCAGTTTTTTGGGATAAACTTAATTTCATCGGTCTCGACAGCTTCAATTGCATCCTTAGCAATATCTTTAGTTTTAACAAACCATTGTTCTGTAATCATGGGTTCAAGTATGCTTTTTGACCTATCTCCTATTGGTATTTGATTTGTATAATCATCAATCTTCTCAACTTGATCAAGCTTTTGTAATTCTTGAATAATTATTTTTCTTGCTTCGAACCTATCAAGCCCCCTTAAGTTTTTGGGAATAAACTCGTCATTTGAAATTGAACCATCAAGATTCATACAGCTGATTAACTCTAGGGAGTGCTTAATGCCAATCTCGTAATCATTAAAATCATGTGCTGGTGTAATTTTTACACAGCCTGATCCAAATTCGATATCAACATATTCATCTGCAATTATTGGAACTTCTCTATTAACCAAAGGGATGATTGCTTTTTTGCCGATTAAGTTTTTATACCGTTCATCATTAGGATTAACAGCAATTGCTGAATCTCCTAATAATGTTTCTGGACGTGTTGTTGCAATTACTAAATGCTCATCTCCTACTTTGTATCTGAGATTCCATAGTTTTCCCTGCTTAGAAGTCATGTTTACTTCCAGATCGGAGACTGCAGACATGAGTGTTGTATCCCAGTTAACCATCCGAGTTCCTTTGTATATCAGATCTTTTTCGTACAAATCGATGAACACCTGCTGAACGGCATCGGAAAGACCTTCATCCATAGTAAATCTTTCCATACTCCAATCACAGCTCATACCAAGTGTTTTCATTTGATTTGAAATATTCTCACCAGATGTCTCTTTCCACTTCCATACCTCATCAATAAATTTGTCTCTGCCGAGTAACTCTTTACTTGTGCCTTGAGCAGATAGTTCTTTTTCAACAAGTAATTGTGTAATAATTCCTGCATGATCTGTTCCGGGAACCCATAATGTTTCAAACCCATTTAGCCTTTTATATCTAACTAGAACGTCAATAATAGAGTGTTCCAAGGCATGCCCCATGTGTAGAGATCCAGTTACATTTGGTGGAGGGATAACTATAGAAAATTGCTTATCTGATGGTTTAGGCTTAAATTTATTTTGGTTTTCCCAGACTTGTTGCCATTTTTTTTCTATTTTTAGTGGCTCGTATTGTTCATCTCGCATGTAACTATGCAGGTTTTGAATTTTTAGAATCTTTGTTTGAATTTAAAACTAGTTTGGGCTGGATACCATCAAGAACATTTTCTTTATCTAAGATAATCTGATCTATATCTTTTCTTGATGGAGATTCATACATTTCATTTAATAGTATTTTTTCAAGTATTGACCTTAAACCTCTTGCTCCTGTATTTCTTTCCAGTGCTAAGTCAGCAAGAGCATCAAGTGAGTCATCTGTAAATATTAAATCAATCTCATCTAACGCAAACATTTTTTTAAATTGTTTAGTAATTGCATTCTTTGGCTCTGTCAAAATTTTAATAAGTGACTCTTTTTCCAGTTCATTAACATTCGTGACAATAGGAAGTCTTCCAATAAACTCAGGAATTAAACCAAACTTTATTAAATCTTTAGTCTCAACATTTTGAAATATTTCATTTTGATTTATTTTGCTAGTGCCATCTAAGGAAGCTGAGAAGCCAATTGAATTCTCGCCTAATCTCTTAGTAATAATTTCTTCAAGCCCATCAAATGCACCACCAACAATAAATAAGATGTTAGTCGTATCAATTTGGAGATACTCTTGTTGAGGATGTTTTCTACCACCTTGGGGTGGAACCTGGGCTACCGTACCTTCTAATATTTTTAACAGCGCTTGCTGGACTCCCTCACCGGATACGTCTCGTGTTATTGAAGGATTATCAGATTTTCTGGTAATCTTGTCTATTTCATCAATGTATATTATGCCTTTTTCTGCTTTTTGGATATCAAAATCTGCAGCATTTATTAGTGAAAGTAATATGTTTTCAACATCTTCACCAACATAACCCGCTTCAGTAAGCGTAGTAGCATCCGCTATAGCAAATGGTACATTTAATATCTTTGCAAGCGTTTGTGCCAATAAGGTTTTACCGCTTCCTGTTGGTCCTAAAATTAGAACATTTGATTTTTGTATTTCAAGATCATCTTTAATTGTGTCGTCTTTATAAATTCTTTTGTAGTGATTATAAACAGCAACCGCAAGGGTTTTCTTTGCATCGTTTTGACCTATAACAAATTCATTTAAAGAATGATTAATTTCTTTAGGTAATGGAAGATTTACTTCGTCGGTGTTTTCAATTGAGTCAATTTTCTCTTCTTCAATGATTTCAGTACAAAGCTCTATACATTCATCACAAATGTAAACACCTGGACCAGCAATTAATTTAATTACTTGTTTCTGAGATTTTCCACAGAAACTACATTTTAGAGGTTCGGATGACGATTCTTTATTAGCCATATTTACTACCCTGTTATTTTATTTTTTGTCGACTAACTCCCTTTGAGTTAGTACTTCATCTACTATACCGTATTCTAAAGCTTCTTGTGCGGTCATCCAAAAATCCCTATCTGTATCAGCTGTAACTTTTTCTACATCCTGATTGGTAAAATCTGCCAGTAATTGGTTTAATTGAGTTCTCATTGACACAATTAAGTCAAAATTTCTCTCCATATCAGCAACAGTACCCTCCATACCTCCAGATGGTTGATGGAGCATAATTCTTGCATTTGGAAGACTGTATCTTTTACCTTTAGCTCCACCAGCTAGAATTACTGATGCAGCAGAAGCTGCAAGCCCCATACAGACAGTTGAAATATCTGGTCTGATATAGTTCATTGTGTCAAAAATTGTAAACAATGAAGTAATAGATCCACCTGGTGAGTTGATATACATAAAAATATCTTTTTCAGGATCTTCTGATTCTAGATGTAATAACTGAGCCATAATTGAGTTAGCCACACCGTCATCGATCGGCGTACCAAGAAAAATAATTCTATCTTTCAATAGCCTTGAATATATATCAAAAGCTCTTTCTCCCCTACTGGTATTTTCAATAACTGTAGGTATTACATAATTTGAAGGTATTTTTTCCATTTTATTCTTCCTCTCCTAAATCTGTATCTCTATTGTATACATCCTGTAGGTATACTTTTTCACCGTCCTTATCAACTGATATACCTTGTTGTAATATATGAAGCATAGCTTTATTACGAAGAGATTCAGCTTCTAAATTCAACCTATGGCTACTTTGATCAGAATCTTCCGCATCATCTTTGTGGGTAACCATGTGTTCATCAACCAATGCGATATCTTTCTCGTCAAGCTTCATGTCTAAATCTGCGATAACTTTATCAAGTATTAGTACCATTGTTAAATTTCTTGAAGCTTGTTTATTAAGGTCATCTCTGAGTGTTTCTTCAGTTAATCCAGTAATTTTAAAATAATCTTCTAATTGAATATTGCTTTGCTTTAATTCATTTAGAAAATTTTGTAGAATACTGTCCATTTCTGCAATTACTAATTGTTCAGGAAGTTTCATGTCTACCTCTTCAATTAATTTATTTGTAAGTTGACCTTGATACTGAGATGCTATCTGTTGTTTTTTAACATTCTCAATATTTGCTACCAGTTCTTTTTTTAGGGAATCAACATTCTCAAACTCTGTAGTATCAGAAACCCATTCATCAGTTAATTCAGGTAATATCTTTTCTCTAACTTCCTTCAATAAAACAGTCACCTCAACATTCTCTTCATTAAGTTGTGGGATTGAATCATTAAATTTTATAATTGCCCCAGGTGCAACTCCTTCAAGTTTGGAGTCTAAAGATGGAGTAAGAGCACCAGTTCCGACTTCATAAAGGTAGTCATTATATATAAAATCTTTTACTTCAACACCATTTTTTGTTGCTGATAAATTCATCATCGCATAGTCTCCAGAATTGAGGGGCCTCTCAACTTTAGAGACCTCTGCGAATTGTGATTTTATTCTCTCTATCTGATCTGCGATTTCCTCATCTGTAGGTGCAATTGAATCAACCTCAACTGTTTGACTGAGTTTTGGTAATTTTGAAAGCGTAGGCCAGAGAGTAATCAAAACATTTACATCAAAATGACTTTTTTCTTTTTTAATTTCTTTAATGGCGGGTCTAGTTGCTGGTGATATTTCTTCATCATTGAGAATAGAAAATAATGTTTGTGGTAAAAATAGTTCTATAGCTTCTTCATTTATATAATCTTCTCCGACTTCCCTTTTTACAATATTGGCAGGAATTTTTCCAGTCCTGAATCCGTCCACTTTAATTTGTTTACCAATTTTTTTTATGGCTTCATCTCTATGATCATCTAAGTCTTCAAGCTCGACCTTGATTTCAAGATTCTTTTCGAATTCTGATTCTTTTTTAATCTTATATTTCAATTTTCTCCTTAATTAATAAAATTGGGGTGATCGACGGGATTCGAACCCGCGACATCCTGGACCACAACCAGGTGCTCTAACCAACTGAGCTACGACCACCACGCGCGCTCTCGATAGGACTCGAACCTATAACCTACAGATTAGAAGTCTGTTGCTCTATCCATTTGAGCTACGAGAGCCTCGAGCGGGTGAAGGGGATCGAACCCTCATAGCCAGCTTGGAAGGCTGGAGCTTTGCCATTAAGCTACACCCGCAATAATGCGATTCGTCGGGCTGGTGAGATTCGAACTCACGACCTCCTGCTCCCAAAGCAGGCGCTCTAGCCAAGCTGAGCCACAGCCCGTACGTCTAATTATTGTTCCATGATACTGGTTTTATGGAAACAATTAATTAAAAAATAATAGTTAAGTAATCTTACTTCGGTTAATCTGTATAAAAGGGTCGCTAGCTCAACTGGCAGAGCATCGGACTCTTAATCCGCAGGTTCGGGGTTCAAGTCCCCGGCGACCCACGCGACATTTTAGCGGATGTGGCGGAACTGGTAGACGCGCTGGATTTAGGATCCAGTGAGCTTTGCTCGTGGAGGTTCGAGTCCTCTCATCCGCACAGATTTTTAAGTTGAATTAAGCTTCAACCACAAGTTCGGTAGAACTAGCTGTGGCATATACTTTTCCATCTTTGTCAGCAAGTGACCCCTTAACAAAAATAACTTTTCTACCTACTTTTTCGATAATCGCCGAAGCAGTTACTTCACCGGTTTTTATAGTCATTGGTCTTAAATAATTTACTCTGATATCCGTTGTCATTGTTAGAAATCCTTTATCAACCTGACAGTTTGCTGAAATACTATTGCAAGAATCTAATAAAGTAGCAGCTAGCCCTCCGTGTACTGTGCCTAGAGGGTTGTAATGAAATTCTTGAGGTGTAATAGTAAAGGTTACTTGCCCTTTATCATCAATATCTATCTCAGAAAAACCCATTAACGCACCTATTGGAACATTTTCCATAGGTAGGTCTCTAAAAAATTCCATTCTTTGGAAACGGTCGAGACTTATTAATTTTTGAACAGCATCTTGGGGTAAATTCCAGCTAAATGTTCTTTCACTCATCGTCGGAATCTATCGCTCTCGATTGTAGCTCAGAGACTATGTCAGCATTAGCCAATGTAGTAACATCGCCTAGTTTTCTCTCCTCTGAAATATCTTTGAGAAGCCTACGCATAATTTTACCACTTCGAGTTTTTGGTAAGTCTGCGGTTATCACGATACTTTTTGGTTTAGCTATCGGTCCAATTTTATCACTTACATGTTGCCTTAATTCTGAGATTAAATTCTCATCACCTTGATCAGTTCCTATTAAAGAAACAAATGCTGCAATCGCTTCGCCTGATATCTCATCAGATCTTCCAATTACAGCAGCCTCAGCTACTGCTTCATGTGAGACTAAAGCACTCTCAACCTCAGCTGTTGAAATTCTATGTCCTGAAATATTCATAACGTCGTCTACTCTGCCTAAAAGCCATACATAGCCTTCATCATCATATTTTGCTCCATCGCCAGCAAAATATAGACCTTCATGTTGCGACCAATAAGTATCAATATATCTCTGATTATCCCCATACACTGTTCTTAACATTGATGGCCATGGTGATTTAATAGCCAAATAACCACCTTCTCCTTTACCAACTTCATTTCCTTTTTCATCTATGATGGCAGACTCTATTCCTGGAAGAGGTCCACATGCAGACCCAGGCTTAGTATCGGTTATTCCTGGTAATGGTGAAATCATAATGGAACCAGTCTCCGTTTGCCACCAGGTATCAACAATAGCGCATTGCTCGTTACCTATATTTTCGTGATACCACATCCATGCCTCAGGATTAATTGGCTCACCAACTGTACCTAAAAGTCTCAGTGATGATAGGTCATGAACTTGCGGATGTTCTACTCCCCATTTCATAAATGCCCTAATAGCGGTTGGTGCTGTATAGAAAATATTTACCTTATACTTTTCAATTATATTCCATAGTCTTTTCTCATCTGGAGCATTAGGAGCTCCCTCGTACATCACACTTGTAGTTTTGTTTGCAAGGGGTCCATAAACAATATAACTATGGCCTGTAACCCAACCACAATCAGCAGCACACCAATAAATATCGTCATCTTTAATGTCAAAAACTTCATGGTGAGTCGTTGTAACTCCAGTTAGATATCCTGCCTGGGTGTGAACTATTCCTTTCGGTTTCGCTGTAGTGCCGGATGTGTAAAGAATGTAAAGCATATCTTCAGCATTCATTACTTCAGGTTCGCATTCTGATGATTCATTTTTTGTAATGTCTTCGTACCAGTGATCTCTACCTTCAACCATTGAGATTTCTTGATTGGTTCTTTTCACTACAATTACATTTTCTATGTATTCAGTCAGTAAAAGAGATCCGTCAACATTTTCTTTTAGAGGTACAATATCTCCCCTTCTCCAGGCACCATCAGCAGTAATGACTAATTTAGCTTGTGCATCGTTAATTCTATCAGCTAGAGCTTCTGACGAAAAGCCTCCGAAAACAACTGAATGGACTGCTCCTATTCTTGCACAAGCTAGCATTGCTACAACTATTTCAGGAGTCATGCCTAGATAGATTGCTACCCTATCACCCTTTCCAACATTTAATTTTTTGAGTGCGTTTGATAGTCTGCAAACTCTTTCATAAAGATCTTGATAAGTAATTTCCTGAGTATCTCCAGGCTCCCCCTCCCAGTAAAATGCTACTCTGTCAGCATCAGTTTCAAGATGTCTGTCCAAACAGTTATATGAAAGGTTCAGCTCTCCATCTTTGAACCATTTGTAAAAAGGTGCATTTGAATCATCTAAAACTTCTGTCGGTTCTTTGTACCACGTAATACGCTCAAGGGCTTGTTTCTTCCAAAACTCTATACGGTCTTCATTTGCTTCTGTAAACCAATCACTTGTAGCATTTGCATTGTTAACAAGATTTTCAGAGGGGCTAAATTTTCTATTTTCTTCTAATAGGTTTTCTATTTTTTCATTCATAGGAATACTCCTTTTTTATAAGTATAAATAAAAAAATTAGAAAATATCTAATTAGCTTGTCATAAAATAATAATTAAATCCATCACAAAGTGCATTCCATGAGGCATTGATAATATTTTCATGGACACCTATAGTGCTCCAGTTTTTAGTTGTATCTGTAAATTCAATTAAGACCCTTGTTTTTGCTTCGGTACCATCAGAAGAATCAATAATTCTTACTTTATAATCAACAAGTTTGATGGTTGTAACATTTGGGTAATCAGCCTCTAATGCTGCTACAAGAGCCTTACTTAGAGCGTCTACAGGGCCGACTCCCTCACCAGTTGTGACATATCTATTTTCATTGACAATTAATTTTGTTACAGCTTCTGAAATAACATTTTCCGAATTGCGCCTTTCTGAAAATACACGAAAACTCTCAAAACTAAAAAACCCTGGAACTACATTTTTTACTTTATTCATAAGTAAAAATAAAGATGCATCTGCAGCCTCAAATTGATATCCAGCATGTTCTAAATTCTGTACATGATTAATTAATTCTTTCGCATCATCATTTGAAAACTCTAAACCAAACTCATTTGCTTTAGTAATTACACTTGCCCTACCAGCTAGCTCTGAGACCGTAGTTCTTGTATAGTTGCCTACAGCAGAAGAGTCAATGTGTTCGTATAGTGAACTATCTTTAGCCATACCGGAAGCATGCAATCCAGCTTTGTGAGTGAAAGCAGCTGAACCAACATATGGCTGTCTAGAATCAATAGTAACATTGACTAGTTCAGCAATGTGATTTGCTATAGGTGTTAGCTTTTTTAAAGATTCTAAATTTATTGTTTCATGATCCATTTTTAAAGATAAGTTTGGTACAAGAGTACAAAGATCCGCATTTCCAGTTCTCTCTCCATAGCCATTCATGGTCCCTTGAACATGGTTGACTCCCAAATTGACTGCTGCCATGGAATTTGTAACTGCACATCCATTATCATTTTGAAAATGTACACCAAACTTTTGGCCTTCATACCTTGGCAATATTTCG
>Ga0181403_1000230_pt1 | contig 13483 bp, 10 predicted proteins | sample 26SPOviralmetaG_FD_130132 | JGI IMG/M metagenome (GOLD analysis project Ga0181403, IMG submission 130132) | Marine viral communities from the oligotrophic San Pedro Time Series (SPOT) site, San Pedro Channel, CA, USA - 26 SPOT_SRF_2011-09-28 | ecosystem: Environmental > Aquatic > Marine > Strait...
CTTTTTAAAAAATAATAGAAAACAAGTTACATGAAACGAAATCATTGGCATACTGCTGGAAGTAAAAAACGACAAGCAGCTTATAAATACGGTTATAAATCAGGATTAGAATTAACTGTAGCAGAACAAATAAAATCTAACGCATATGAAGTTTGTTACGAAACTGAAACACTTCATTATATAGTACCCGAATCAAAACATAAATATACTCCAGATTTTGTGTTTACGAAACGTGATGGAACATTAATGTACATTGAAACAAAAGGTCGATGGACTGCAGTTGATCGCAAAAAAATGAAACATGTATTAAAGTCAAATCCAGATATTGATATAAGAATGGTGTTTCAAAATCCCAATCAAAAGATATCTAAAGCCAGTAAAACAACATATGAAGCATATGCAATCAAGCTAGGTATTCCCAACGTAGCAAAAAAAGAAATACCAGTAGAATGGATGCAAGAATGCTTGAAACCAGGTGAAGAAGCACAAGATCCGAAACGTTTTTTCGAATAAGGTTTGATTTGTGAAAAAAAAATAATATATTCATTAAAATGATGTTAATTATTTAAAATGATTGATTCAGTCTTGGATCGATCGTTAGACCAGAAATGGAGTGTATGTGTCTAACCAATATTAATATATAATATATATAATAATAATTAATTGGATTAATTGGATATATTACAGTAATTTTCTATTATATATTATATGCAAAATCTCAAGTTATTACAGTTACTAGAATCAGTACTAGGAAAAGGTAAATCAACATCAGGTAATAACGTTGCATTCTTCTCTCCATTTACTTCACATTATAAACCTAAATTAGAAATAGACATCAACACAACGAGTGACGGTCAAAATGCTTGGCATTGTTGGATATCTGATAAAAAGGGAAGAAGTATCAATAGTTTATTCAAACAAATGAACTTGGGTAAACAATATTTCGAACAATTATCTAAAATAATTCAATCAGCAAAATACAAGAATTTTGATACAGAAGAGAAAGTTATTGAGGTAATTGCATTGCCAGAAGATTATAGACCATTATGGAAACCAAAGAAAACTCCAGATTTTAGAAATGCAATGTCATATCTTAAAAAACGAGGAGTAACAATATTTGATATATTAAAATATAGAATTGGATATTGTGAATCTGGAGAATACAGCGGCAAAATTATTATTCCTAGTTATGACTGTACAGGTCAATTAAATTATTTTGTAAGTAGAGCTTATTATGAAGCAGATAAATACAAACATAAAAATCCTAAAATATCAAAAGACATTATTGGATTTGATTTAACTATTAATTGGGAAGAGCCAATTGTATTATGTGAAGGATCATTTGATGCAATTGCAATCAAAAGAAATGCAATACCATTATTTGGTAAAATAATTCAACCAAATTTGCAAAAGAAAATTATTGAAAAGCGTGTTAAAGACATTTACATATGTTTAGATGAAGACGCAATTCGAAATGCATTATCAATCGCAGAAAAATTCATGGGCGAAGGATTAAATGTATACTTTATAGAACTAAAAGAACAAGATGCATCGGATTTAGGATTCCAACGCATCACTGAAATTATTGAAAATACCGGAGTCATGACATTTGAAAAACTAATGCAACTCCAAATGGGATTATTATGGAAATAACAAAAATACCAAGTAAAATACAGAATGCTGATAAAATTTATCATATTTCTGATGTTCATATTCGCACATTAAAAAGACATCGTGAATATAGACACGTTTTTGAAAACATGTTTAATCATATCAATCAAACTAAAACAGAAAATAGTATTGCAGTGGTTACTGGGGATATTGTGCATAGTAAACTGGATATGTCGCCTGAGTTGATACGAATGCTTACTGACTTCTTTCGTGGATTTAATATTCCTACAATTGTAATTTTAGGTAACCATGACATGAACTTAAACAATCTATATCGTGAAGATGCATTGTCGCCGGTATTGGATATGATAAAAAATGATAATATTGTTTTTATTAAAGATAATGGTGTATTTGATTTTGCCGGCATAACATGGAATCATATGGCGGTAGATGTAGAACCAGCACAATATATTAATGGTAACGACATTAAAACTGACAACATAAAGATTGCATTACATCATGGTGCCGTTCATAATGCAAAAACTGACATTGGTTATGAAATATCAAATGAACATGTAACTACTGAATTATTTAATGGTCACGACATGACATTGTTAGGAGATATACATAAGCCAGCTCAATTCTTAACAGACACTATTGCATATCCTGGATCATTGATACAACAAAATCATGGAGAAGCATTAGATCATGGAATATTAATTTGGGACGTTAAAACACAAAAGGCTGATTTTGTAGAAATACATAATGACTATGGATATGTTACCATAGAAACCGATGGACCTAATATAATTAAGTCGCCACACCGTATGCCCAATAAACCTCGTATTAGAATCAAGTTTAACGAAACTAGTGCGTCTGATATGAAAAAACTAGTTACAACAATACGTAAAAAATATAATGTACAAGACATAACAATACAAAGAACCATTGCAGCAAAACACGAAACAAATGCAAATTCAATTACAATTGGCAATGTTCGAGATGTTGAGTATCAAAATACATTATTAACTGATTTTATTAACGTTAAATTTCCAACGGCAACACCAGATGAGTTAGACGCAATACGACATATTAACAGATCCATTAATTCAAAATTACCTGCAGTAGAATCTGTAAGGCATATAACATGGCATCCGGTTTCATTTGAATTCGAAAACATGTTTTCATATGGAGAAGGTAATCGAGTTGATTTTAATAAAATGAGTGATGTCTGTGGTTTATTTGCATCAAATACTAGTGGTAAATCATCTTTATTAGACGCAATAACATATACTATATTTGATAAATGTAGTAAAACTAGTAAAGCACATGAAGTATTAAATAATAAACAAAGTTCATTTAAAGGTATTTTTAAATTTAAAATGAATGATGTGTTATATACTATTGAACGTGTTGGTAATAAAAAGAAAGATAATCATGTTAAGGTAGATGTTAATTTTTATACTGAAACTGAAAACTTAAATGGTGATGAGCGTAGTGATACTAATAAAAGTATTCGCCGTTATCTAGGAACATATAATGATTTTATATTAACTGCATTTTCTTTACAAGCAGATAATAATAATTTTATAGAAAAATCACAACGAGAGAGAAAAGATCTATTATCACAGTTTTTAGATATAACAGTATTTGAACAATTATATCATTTAGCTACTGATGAAATTAAAGAAACGTCTGGTAGATTAAAAGCATTCAAGAAAACAGATTTTGCTGAAACTATTACATCAGCTGACATTGTTATTAAAGATAATAGCAAACTAATAAAAGATATAAATAAAAAAGAATCAACAAATCAGGATTTAAGAAATAAACTGCAAGAAGATATATTGCAATTAATAGAAACTAAACAACCTACTAGTTATGAAGGTGATGATATTAGTATATTACAAGAAACAGAAACTGATTTAATAGATAAAATAGAAACATTACAAACAACAATTGACGAAACTGAACAAATAATAACAAAATATCAAGACAAAATTGATAATATATCTGAAACAGTTAAAACACAAAATTATAATGTACAAGACTTAAAAGATAAAGTTCAGCAATTAACAGACACTGAATTCCAACTAGATGATTTACAGGATGATCTGAAAAAACAACAAAGGATTGTAAATGATAAGCAAACAAAAATTGAACATCTCGAAACACACGAATATGATCCAGATTGTAAATACTGTGTCTCTAACGTTTTTGTGCAAGACGCAATACAAGCAAAGGACGAGATTAATCAAGATAGAGAAATATTAAATAATATTCAGAATAATATTGATGCAAAAAATACAATAATAGACAAGTTAACTGTAGCTAAAACTGATCTTACAAATTATAATAATTCAATTGACAATATTGAGTTATATAAAAATAAAATAGAACTACATGAACTACAACTTCAAATTCACGAAAATGATCTTCAAACAAAAGAATCAGAATTAGAAAATAATATAGAACGACAAGAGCTATTTAAACGTAATGAGTCTGCTATACAACATAATATTGAAATAGATAATAAAATTACTACATGTAAGTCTGAAATTGACAATGTAACAAAAAAGATTAAAAAATTACAAGATCAGATAAAAACGAATCATGGGGAAATTGAGGTAGCTAAAACAAAAAGAAAAACTGCATTAGAACAATTGGAAATATACCGACAATTAGAAATTGAATATAAAGCATATGAATACTATTTGAAATCCGTAAAACGTGATGGTATTCCATATGACTTAATATCCAAAGCAATACCAAAAATTGAAACTGAAATAAATAATGTTTTAAATCAAGTAGTTGATTTTAATATGGTTATGAATACTGATGGTAAAAATATTAACGGTTATATTATATATGATGAAGATAATTATTGGCCATTAGAATTAACGAGTGGTATGGAGCGTTTTATATCTAGTTTAGCAATTAGAATTGCACTTATTAATGTGTCTGCATTACCTAGACCTAATTTTATTGCAATCGATGAAGGTTGGGGAAGTTTAGATGCTGAACATATTGCATCGGTCGCAAATCTATTTGATTATTTTAGAACTAAATTTGATTTTTCAATTATTATATCACACGTTGATACTATGCGTGATATGGTAGACAATCTAATTGAAGTAAACAAAACTGACGGATATAGCCAGATTCTACACATTTGATATTTATATATAAAGTGTAAATTATCAATGGAACGTAAAGAAGCTGTATATCAAGGTTTAGAATTTATACCGGTTTTGTATGAAGATAAATCTTTAACATCTCCAGAATACTTTCAAATATCAGAATTTCCAACCAGATTAACTGCCGGTAAAAATTTATTTAAATTACGAGGCCATCCAACTAATTTAAGAACAGGAGGTGCATTAGGGTTTGAAGTTTTAGATTATAATGGTGATCCTATATATTCTGAAGTTGTTGACTATATCGATGAAGATAAAAGTCGTGTTATTGCAATTTATATTTATGAAGAAACCTCTCCTGGTGATTGTACCATTACTTTAGTAGCAGATGCTGCTACAATAGAAAATAATCCAACACCTCCTGATTGGCAAAACAAAGTCAATGTCAGGTGGTCACGTACAGTGCCTGTTAATCCAATGGTTGCTAATGTTTCTGAAATTATATTTGACCAATTACCAACAGTTATCGTTAAAGAGCAAATTGGAGTGCAGTTAGATAGACAATATGCAACAACACAATTTCCAATATATAATACCGGACGAGTAAGATTCTTTTCACTGAATAATCAACCAGCAATAGAATTAATCGGTGGAGAATTAGAATCTGATATGCAAAATGGAACACTCACAGTTTCATCACCAACAAATCCAACTCCTACACCAGCGTATCCGATTAGTACAACGGCGTATACATCAACAATAAAAAAGATATTAACTCCAACTACAGCATTGTTAGATCAAGAATATACAGTGTATAGTAGCCAAAGTATTTTTCCGCATACATATAATTCATTTGATGCATCTGCATATGCTATATCATATGAAGCAACTCCAACATATGTTGAAACTGAAAATTCACAATCCTTTGCATATATTCAAATAGAAGGTTTAGAACCAGCAACTGGTGACATTAGCCGCACAAAAATATATACTAATAATAAAGGAACTGTAGGAACATGGGATCTTATTAATGATGTTGAATTAGAAGAAACAGAAATATTTGTGCCTAGCACATCATCATTATTACCAGACGTTAGCATAGGAACATTTGTAACACAGAGCACGATTGACACATATTGGGAAGGTCATTCATATCAAGGTAATATAGAAAGCACCGCTCCAACATTAACTTGGACGACTGCATCGTTAGATAGAGCTGTATTAATAGATAGTGCTACCAATATATCAGCAAATAACAGTGTTTTAACATTTCAAACAAAAAATGCATATAATGGAGTATTTATTGCAACTAGTTCATATAAGGTAACATTTGATGCATTAGGCACACGTAGTAGTGTTAGCAATAATAACGATCCAGTTATCAGTGTTTATATGTCAGGTAGTGCATTTGATTTTGATACAACTGATTTGTTTAATCAAGAATTACCTGTAACGTTAGGTAAACGAATCGGAGAACTACGAGTAACTGCAGATTCGCAAAGATTTGATGATGTTGTGTTTAATTTTGAAACTGACAATGCTGGCCATGGTGCATTAATATTTGTAGTAGAATCTGGTCAATGGCAAATATCGGATGTAAAGACAACAACAGATAATGATGTTGGTTATACTCCTAATTATACTAGAATTAAAACATTTGTAGAAACAACACATAAAATAGATAATCAGATATCATTTAAGGTAGAATATTATAATGTTGATGGTGTTGCAAGTAATCATGTAACATATGTGTATGACAAAGATTGGGAAGGTGGTAACAGATATGTTGATGGTGATTATTCAATGCTTACTGGATCTTTATATGTGGCAAATTCACTAAATAGCGGAGTAGCAATAACAGGTGATACCAGTACTGGATTTATTAGATCATTGGGATATCAAGGATTTGATTCTGGATTTCCCGGATTTTTGCTTTGGAGTGGTAGTGCTCTTGCTGGTCAAACTTCAAAGGGCAGTCCATATAGTGGTGTTGGTTTAGAGTTATATGCAAATACTTCTAGTTATTTTCGATATTCTACTAGCGATAGTGAAATTGATGTTAGAACCGATAAGTTCTTTTTTGGAAATCCTAGCTCATCATTTATAAGTGGTAGCAATGGAACTTTAGAAATATCGTCTAGTAATTTTTCTTTAGATTCAAATGGATTTGTAACAGCAGGAAACTTTGCAGAAAAAGTTATTACTATAGATGACAATAATTCTGGATCATTTTTACGACATTTAAATGGAGCTTCTGAACCTACTGGTTCGGTAAATGCACAAAAAAATATTGTATTTGATGGTTCATTAGGTGGCACTGTTATGATGAATTGTGTTTTAGACGTTACTGCAGGATTCATAATAAAAGACATAGAAGTTGCAAATACAGGTTCTATTACATTTAATAATGTAGATATTATAATACAAACAAAAGGAATGCGATTTGACGATACTACAATAAATTCTAGTACCACTGCCGCATATCCAGCAGCTACATCATAGGAGATTAATAATGGCAAACATTGGTATAACAGGAGGTATAACTTATCAATTTGCAAGAATACAAGGCAATACTATAATATTAGATTCTGATGATCATAGTCATGCAGTAAAGACATTTGCAAATAAAATACACATAACTGGATCAAATGTCCCTACGGTGGCATTACAAGTTGATTTAACTGACGGCGGGTATGCCAGTCTAGCAAGACCAACTACTTCTACTAGTACTACATCAATGCTTTTGTTACAAAATACGACTAACAGCGGTTATTGTTATATGAAATTTCAAGGTGATGACAATTGGTCTATGGGCGTATATAATAATACTACCGCCGATGACAGGCATTTTAAAATCGTTAACAGTGCAGTATTAGGAAATACTAATGATGCTGCACCTGTAGGATTCACAGTGGCTCCTAGGCGCACCGGTGGGGAGATGCCAGTATTTATGCCACATTTGAATTCAGGAGCCGGTACAAATTATTTAAAATATAACACTACCGGTGGAGAATTAACATATCAAACTTCTACGCAAAAAAATAAAAAAAATATTACGTCACCACCTTCAAAAATTTACGATGACATTTTAGCATTACAGCCTAGATATTTTGAAATGAAAGATCCTAATGATAACAAACAATATCTGAGTTTTATTGCAGAAGAAACAGCTGCGGTATCACCTAAGTTTTCGACCTATGCAGAAGATTTTGATTATGATGATACAGGAATAAATAGAAATAAAGAATTGGTTAGTGATAAACTAGTACCAATGGATATTGATGAAAGAGCTATTATTGCTGCATTAGTAGGAAAGATACAAGATTTAGAAAATAGAATAAAAACACTAGAAAACAACTAACGAATATTTATATAAAATGAATAAAACTATAGTACTTTTTCCAGGCGGGTTCAAACCATTAACCGGAGCCCATTTAGCACTAGCAAATCGTTATGCTCAATCTTCCAATGTAGAACGGGTAATAATGTTGATTGGACCAAAAGAACGAGACGGTGTTAGCAGACAAGATACTGCAGAAATCTTCAATCTAATTAATAGCAATCCAAAAATTGTGATGCAACCCACTGATTACAATTCTCCAATTATGGCTGCATATGAATACTTATTTGCATTACCAGAAACAGACAATGGAACATATGCAATGGCGGCATCTAAAAAAGGTGATGATTATGCTCGTACCATGAGTTTTGGAAGTAACGTGGAAAAATACAAAACAGTTGGAGATAAAGGCGGCAGAAAAATGCCATCCGGTATAAAAGTTAATCCACTCGAAATTGATGTAGATCCATTAGCATACGCAGACGGAACACCTATTTCTGCTAGCACAGTAAGAAAGGCCATTGCAGAAAAGGATTATGAAACATTTGCAGCATCATATCCAGGTACTAAAGAAGCAATTGTTAAAAATATTTGGCAAATGTTAACCGGTGTACAAGAATCAGTATTTAGTAAAGATTGGTGGGGACAACAATTATCTGAAGATATAGATGAAGTGATTGAAGGATATCAAACTCCTAAAATGGCTAAGGCTCATGACAAAAAAATAAAAAAATTAAAAAAGTTTCTGCACAAGAGTAGAGGAAAAGAATTTGTTTATGACTTTAATAATTTTAGTAAAACGGTATTCGGTGCTCCTATAAAAGAATCTTTAATAACTGAAGGTGGTGCTGGAGGTCATATGAATCATCCATATGATGCTTATGGTTTAACTTTCAATGATATGAAAGAAATTGTTTCTAGAGCATTAGAGGGACGTTTAGACATAGAACAAGAAGTAACAGAAAAGACTGATGGTCAGAATATTCAAGTAACATGGAAAAATGGAGAACCTGGATTTGCTCGTGGGGTGAAAACAGTTAGAAATCCAATGACAACATCAGAAATTATTGCTAGCTTCGAAGAAAAATATCAGAAAATAGTTGATGAAAGTGGTACAGATGCCGCAGAAGGATATAAATCAGTAGTAGAAGCATATACCGAAACAGCTGCAGACTTAACAAGTGCTTTAAGTAAATTATCACCACGCACATTACAGTCTATATTTAAAAACGGACGTGTTTTTGCTAACATGGAAATTATTTACCCATCTACTAAAAATATTATTGCGTATGAAACGGCAGTATTACAATTTCATAATTTGGTAGAATATGATGAATCAGGAAAAGTAGTGCAGACAGACTTAGCAGGTGGTACTACATTACAAAAAGTAATTCAAGATGCAAATGCACATTTACAAAAGACATTTTCATTTATACCTCCTAATAAAATGAAGCTAGGACAAATTGAAGATTTTGAAGATAAACAAAATGCATTCTTTGCTGAAATTGATAGTTTAAAAAATCAATTCGGACTAAAAGAAACAGATACCGTTTCTGAATATCATAAAGCATGGTGGAAAAATATAATACAAGAAAAGGCAGATCAACTAGGATATGATATAAACGATGAAATAATAGAGTTATTAACATACCGATGGGCATTTGGAGATAAATCTACTAGTATTACTAAAATTAAAAAATTGATTGACAACGATCAATTTGCTGAGTGGGTTTCTGCATTTGATAAAAAAGATTTTAAATTATATCGTAAACAAAATATACAACCATTTGAATCTATATTCTTAAGACTTGGAGCTGTTGTATTAAAAAACATTAAAAACTATCTTGCAGCAAATCCAAATGCAGCAGTTCAGGATATAAAACGAAGTATAGCAAACTTAACTAAACAATTACAAACATCAGACAATATTGAAACTATTAACAAATTAGAAACTGAGCTTAAGAAAATAGAACAAATCGGAGGCTTTGATACTATAGTTCCAATTGAAGGCATAGTATTCACATACGGAGGTAATACGTATAAACTAACAGGCTCATTTGCTCCAGTCAATCAAATACTAGGAGTGTTAAAATACGCAAGGTAATATTTATATTAAATAAACGGATAACACAATGGCAGAAAAACATAAAACAAAGTATAAATCACCAAAAGATTTAGAAAAATCAACAAAACCAAATACTCGTAAAGATATTAAAGATTATACCGGTGAGGAAGCTCATGGTATGGTTCCTAACTTGTCAAAAGGAGTACAGCCATTAGTAGTAAGAAAATATGCTACTGATGTTCTAGATGACGTTGAAAATATGGTTCCTAAAATTGTAGACCACATTTATAAAAAAGTTGAAGAAGGAGAATATTCTCCAGAACATGCTCGAAAAGTATTTGAAAAAATGCAATTAGCAGGAACTGAAGAATATATTAAAAAATTAGAACGAATTGATCATGTAGCTATTACTAACTCATTAGTGAAACCAGAAAATGAAGAAACTCTTAAAGAGTCAATATCGAAATTATCTGAAGAGCAAAAAGAGCAAGTAATTAGAAAATATGTTAGAAATAAAATTGCTAAAATATTAAGAGAAAGTTATGTATTCGAACAAGAAGATGCAACAGACGTAGTAGATACACCAGAACCTGCAGATGTAGACGTTGATACTCCAGACACAGATGCACCTGACGTAGATGCTCCTGACGTAGATGTACCAGAAGCAGACGTAGAAGTAGACGCAGATGCTGAAGCAGCAGTCGACTCCGATACATCGTCACCAGCACCAACATCTTTTTCAGGGGGCGGAGGTTCTAGTTCACCTAGTCCAACACCAACCCCAACATCAACTGATACTGCCGACACCACATCTGATACATCATCTACTGACACGGTTAATAAAATGAAAGCATCAGTTGATTCATTTGTAGCCGATATAAAATCAAAATTAGCAAATGCTACTCCATTGGAAGTTGCACCAGAAGTTGTGCAGCCAATTAAAGATTTAATGAAAGGCATGACTGCAAAAAAGTCTAAAGAATTTAAAAAAGCAATCGCAACAGCAATGAGAAATGCAGATATTAAATTACCATCTCCATCTCCATCAGACGATTATACTGAAAATTAAACATAAAAAGGTTATGGCAAAAACAAACAAGTTACAAAACATCAAAGCCGTTCAACAAATGATTGACGGTACTCACAAATTTCAAACAAAAAAGACTGTTGGATTTAGTGATGTTGATGCAACAAAAAAGAAAAATGAACATCATGAAATTGGAGATATCTGGGAAGATGTTGATGTTAATGGTAATATTACCATAGTAGAACAATTTGATGGATTTAGAACAAGAAAACCAAAAAATTCAGAAGTACTTAGTGAAGTTCGGGAAGAACTAAGATCATATGCTAAATGTCCAAAAGAGACATGTACTTGTGATACTAACTACTATCTTAATCAAAAAATGAGAGCAATTCATGGAATGTGTTTTGACTGTGTTATTGATATGGAACATGAACTCAAAAAAACTGATGAATTTGAGGACTATGCTAATAAAAAAATAGAAGCTAATGCATTAGCATGGTTAAAGAAAGCAGAGCAAGATGTTGATATGTTACGAGAAACATATACTAAAGCATCTCAATTAGTTATTAACGGTGAAGGCGAAACTGAAACATGGGCCGCAAAAATGACACCAGAAGAATTTGAAGAAAAAATCACAAAAGGATTTGAGTCATATAAAATAGACTTTTTAAATAAATTAAATAAAACAGTTACAGGAGAAACAAAATGAAAATTTGGAACACTATTAAATCATATGGTAAATGGATCATTGGTGGAATTATAGGATTATTAGCTCTAATTGCAGCAATTGGAAAATTACGTAATCGAAAAACAGTAGAAAAAATACAAGAAAAGATTGACGATAACACAAAAAAAATTGAACGTGTTAAAGGAAAAGAAGATCAAGTTAAAACACAAAAACGACAAGTAAAAAAAGAATTAACAGAATTAAAAGAAACTGTTAAAAAAACAAAAGCTACTAAAACAGCAAAACGTAGGCCCGGTCGTCCAAAGAAAACTACATCACAAGCAAAACATAATATTGTTTCGAAAACTAAGAGAAAACGATGAAACAATTAATACTTGTATTATTATTTCCAATAATTGGATTCGGTCAAACAGTAGTCGATACCTGTTTTACAGAACAACAAATACATGATATATCAGAAACTTTAGATGATTTATATTATAAAGATTCAGTTAATAATCAATTAATAAATCAACAAACAGATGTTATTGATAAACAAGATGAACTAATTAAATTAGATTCATTGCAATTAGTATATAAACAGCAACAAATTGATTTATTAGAAACTAACATAAATTTATATATCGAACAACAAAAAAAATTACAACCTAAATGGTATAATAATAAAGTTGTTTGGTTCGGCGCCGGTATTCTTACAACAATACTAACTGGCAAATTTATTGTAGGAGTAATTCAATAATGTCACAGCCCAGCATAAAACAAATAATACAGCAACAATATCAAATGTGTGCTGCTGATCCAGTATTTTTTATGCGGCAATATTGTTATATACAACATCCTAAAAAAGGAAAAATTAAATTTAATTTATATCCATTTCAGGAAGATTCATTAACCAATTTACAAGACAATAGATATAGTGTTATTTTAAAATCTAGGCAGTTAGGTATATCAACTCTATCTGCTGGATTTGCACTATGGAGCATGTTATTTCAAGAAGACTTTAACGTGTTAGTTATTGCAACTACACAAGAAGTAGCAAAAAATCTTGTAACCAAAGTTAGGGTAATGCATGACAACTTACCTAGTTGGTTAAAAGGAACAATTGAAGCTGATAATAAATTATCGTTAAAATTTAAAAACGGATCACAAATAAAAGCAGTTTCTTCTGCGACAACAGGTGCACGTTCAGAAGCATTATCACTATTAATAATAGATGAAGCTGCGTTTATCCGAAATATCGAAGAAATATGGATAGCATCTCAAGCAACACTATCAACTGGTGGTGGGGCTATTGTATTATCTACTCCTAATGGTATAGGTAACTGGTTTCATAAAACATGGGTTGATGGAGAAACAAATCCACAAACAGAATGGAACAATATAAAGTTACATTGGACGGTGCATCCAGATCGAAATCAAGAATGGAGAGATAGACAAACACAATTATTAGGAGAACGTGGAGCAGCTCAGGAATGTGATTGTGATTTTGTTAGTTCAGGTCACACTGTAATTGATGGTAATATATTAGCAGAATATGAGGCTACATGTACTGATCCTATAGAAAAACGAGGACACGATCATGGTTATTGGGTTTGGGAATATCCTGATTACTCAA
>Ga0181403_1000237_pt1 | contig 13297 bp, 26 predicted proteins | sample 26SPOviralmetaG_FD_130132 | JGI IMG/M metagenome (GOLD analysis project Ga0181403, IMG submission 130132) | Marine viral communities from the oligotrophic San Pedro Time Series (SPOT) site, San Pedro Channel, CA, USA - 26 SPOT_SRF_2011-09-28 | ecosystem: Environmental > Aquatic > Marine > Strait...
TTACACTTGGGTCGCCATCTTGACTAAATGTTTTTTGACCTGCTATTGTTTCATTACCTGTTAAAGATACCTTAGTTGCTATACTATTAGTAACTGTAGTAGCAAAACTTGCATCATCGCCAAGTGCAGCAGCAAGTTCGTTAAGTGTGTCTAAAGCAGCAGGAGCAGAGTCTATTAAAGCATCTACTTTAGCCTGTGCTAATGTATTGACTTCATCATCGAAGTCGTAAATTAAATCGTGTGAAAGTTTGGTTTTGAGTGTGCCTGTAATATCTAAGTCGCCATCAACTCTAAATAAGCCACTATCAGAACCATCAGGTAAAGGTGAGGAAATTTCTAATATAGAAGCCTCCCCACCGACCTTAATCGGCTTTAAATCATTACTTAGAGGTTGATCTTCCCCTAAAGTGATGTTATTTATAGCCATACGAGAATCCCTACCTTCTCTTTTTAGTTTTTTTCATTTTTTTCTTTTTCTTAGGTCTGCCTACTTTAGATCCATATGTTCCTTTTCCTTTAGGCATTATTTACCTACCAATCTTTTTAAACCACCCCAAATCATGTCGATTAGTATGTCATCATACTTTGTAGGTGTTAGTTTAACTATTTTCTCTAAAACTACGAATATCGCTAATGCTATATCCCAATTATTTATAAAAAAGTCCATTATTTATTCTCCATTCTTATTTTATTATATAAGTATATTATCCATAAAGCACCTATTACTATACTTTGTAAATCTGTTAGTAAATCAGCATAGTTTGCTCCTATGGTTGCAAATGATCCTGCAGTAGTCTTTAAACTATCTATCACTTCTTCTCCTTTATTTCAAAATGAGGGAAATCATCAAATTTGTTATCTTGTACTTCAAAATCTGAATCCCAATCTCCACCCCATCTTAGGTCTATATTGTACATACCCTTTGCTAATCCTTTAACAAATCCTGCAAATAGTGTCATTCGTTCTCTATCTTTCCAATCTATTGGGTAAGGAACGACATCAATAGCAAGGCTTGGACTAGAATTATGCCTACCATTAGGGTATTTAAGTTTTGTTTTACCTTCGTCATATAACTTGTTTTGTCGTTGTTGATCTCTATGCCCTTCAATAACTGAGCAATCAACATGTTTAATAACTTCATTCAATATTCTTTGCAATCTTTTATCACAAGTTGCTAAGTTCCTTTTTGATCTTGTTCCAAAACGAGGCATATTAAAATTTGAGGGTAGGCAACAAGGAAGATACGTATGTTGAACGAGCATGGAAAAACAACAATCCTACCCTCATATATTTGCTCTCATTCATTTACTTTCCTGTTCTTTCCTAAATATCTTGTTATAGTTTTCTTTATACACTTGGTCGCCAACAGGAATCCTATATAGACTACCTTTACCATTCCTATCAACTATTTTTTCTACTTCAGACATTAATCTTCTATATGTAATATAACTTGCAAACTATCAGTATTATCAAAAGTTATACCTGATTGATCTGCTATCATTCCAACATATACACTTGTAGAGTCTGTATCTGCTTGTAAAAGAACAGGTAAACTAAATTCTTCTGCCCCTGTTGATTTACCATAAAACTGCCTCATATTTACATTATCTATTGCAGAATCAGTATCTACATTACCATCTGTATATATTGTTGCTAAAGGATTTGCTGTTATAAAGTTTGCATGACTTACATCTGCTGTTGCATTTACAGTACCTAAAGTTAATGTTTTTTCTGAAAAAACAAGATAACCTATAGGTACATCTGCTCCTTCACAAACTAAAAATCCTGAAATAAGTTTAGAACAACCACCTTTTTCTATTACTGCTCTTGGTATTTCAAGTGAATGAAATAGAACATCTGCATTTGCATAAGCACTTGTTTCTACAGCAGGATTTAATCTTATAACTCTTTTACTACCTCTAACCACTCCATCTCTACTCATCTGAAGCCTCCTTTTTAGGTGCTTTTTTCTTTTTAGGCTTTGGTTGATCTAAAATTTCCATATCATACCTACCATCATTCTTATATTGTTCTAATCTTGCTTTACCTATCATAACAGGCACATTTAATGGTTTACCTGATGGTACTTTGTAACCTCTAAATATAACTTTAATATCTTTCATGTATTCTCCTAAGTGTACAGGGTAGCATTACACTACCCTGTATTATTATTATTTACTTACTACCAAGCAGTTGTTCCTTCTTCAACGATTCCCCAACATTTAGTTTGAGAAGCATCTTGAACTAATTTAGCACCACCAATAGAATCTCCTATTAGTTTAGTTGCTAAATGATCAACTGAGTATTCTGCTTGTACTCTTGGTGCTTGGCTAAAGCCATAAGCAAGAGCAGATGAATGTACTACAAATCCACCAAGTACGTTTGCATTGTTTAATGCACCATCATCTGAATCAACAGCAGCATTTGCATTTGTAGAAGTAATATTATTAGATAATACTACATTCATACCCATAACAGATCCTACTTGTCCATTATCAGCATCTGCAATACCTGTTTTAGAAATATGAATAAAATCATCAATTCTAAATAGTGAAGCATATAAAGTTGGATTTAAAACAAGTGTACACTCACTAAGAGGACAATCATTTTCTAATACAACTTTGCTTATGTGTGCTAATGTAGCAGCATCAATAGTTTTTGCTACTGTATTACCTGCAATATTAATACATTCTGTTGTTAGTGCTAAAGCAGCCTCAACATTAGTATCAAATCCTAAAGCAAGTTTGTAACCAATAGAATCAGAATACATGCTTAACAAATCAGAACTTGATTGTATTGCACCCATATCTTCTACCATTGTACCTGTTACATTGTGAGTAGTTAGTGCTAATGAAAGACTATCTTCAGTTGCACTTGTATAATCAAATGCTACATGTGGTGCTTTTGCAACCACGTTTGGTACATCTGCTACACTTGGTATGTTAATTGTATCTCCACCACCTGCTGCAAGTGATGAAAAGTCTGTACCTACATTTGCAAGTACTAAGTTTTTTTTGAAAGATGCTCTTACTGCATCTGTCCATAATTCAGGTATAAATACTGCTAATTCAGTATCTGCTGCCTGAGAAGTTGCTGTTGAAGCAAATCCTGTCGCCATAATTTCTCCGATCTTTGCCCTCTATCAACTGCAAGAGTGCCTTCAAGTAGGACAATATATTTTTTAATTAAGTTATTTTTTATAGGTCTTTAGTATCGATTTCCAATTAGATTTTTTATCATTTTTAGAAAGATTTGTCCAATCTGATACTCTATTACCACTTGTGTCCCTTACAGGTTGAGTAGTATTAATAGTAGCAGGTTTAGGCTTTTGACCTTTAGCCAAATGTTTTCTAAGTTGATCATTACTTAAAGATCCATAAACTTCTTTGTCTTGATCGTCTAATTGTGATACTAAGTCCTCTCGTTCCTTTGCTTCTTTTTCAGCATAAACATTAAGTTTTTCTTCGTATTTAGACACTTTAGAACTTAGTTCAGCATTTAATTCTTTATACTTACCTTGTTCTTCAAGTCTTTTAACACGATTTTCTTCTTGTTTTGCCTCGTAATCTCTTATCTTAGTTTCTAAGTCTTTCTTTTGCTTAGTAACCTCGTTAAATCGAGCATAAGGAATCGAATCAACAGTTTTATTGTCGTTGTTTGTTGAATCAACGGAAGGGTTATCGTTTCCTTGAACGGAATCGGATTTTACACCTTGATTGTCGGTGGTTGGATTTTGTTCTGAATTTTTCATAATTCTTCCTTGTAATTTATTATTGTTTCAGGGTTATTACTACTACTTTTTTATTTTTTTAACAAACTCATGTACTAAGTCATATAAAGCATCAAATACTATTGCTTCATCTTTCTCTCTAAGAATAGGAATATTGACATTATCATTTATCATATCAACAAATTTATCTTTATTCTTTGGATCGAATATTTCTTCTACTTCTTGTTTTACTTTGTCTTTTATTAACTTGATTACTAACTCATCTACTTTCATGTTCGTTTACCATTTCTTGCAAGACCAATATCTTGCAGTTGTTTTATCTTTTGCTGTGCTACATTTCATTCTTGCTCTAAAAGATTTTCTTGCAGACTTATTTGTTTTTCTTATTCTCATGTTAGGATCTCCAAAAGTAACTCTTTTGGTCTTACCTCCGTCATTTACGAATACTTGAAATTTTTTTTTACCATGAGATGGTTGTCCTGCTCTTATCCTTGTTGGCTTATTTAGTTTTACTTTTCTACCTTTAAATTTAGCCATTATATCTTCTCCATTATCTTTTTGCCTATAAATACTAACAGGATTGCTGCTAATACTGTTATTACATCTACTATGTGATTACCACTATCACTCTCAACAGAACCTACAGGTGTTTGTATTTTGAACTGCTTAGTCTTATTCATCTACCATTCCACCTTTTTCCATTATTCTTAGGAACTTGTCTTTTAAGCCATTTCCACTCAAACGAGCAATAATTTCTACTTGTGCCTTAAATATACCATTTAACTTCTTTTGCTCCATTTGCACCTTTTTTTGTTGATCTATCAACTTAATAATAATACCTTCCAACCTCTTGAAGTCTTGGTCGAGTTCTGTCATTAGAGTTTCTTGTATGAACTTGTTTTGCCTCCATATAAAAAATCCAAATGCTATTGTCATTGTTACAGGTATTCCAAATTGTTCCAATACTGTTAAAATATCCATTATCTTTTACTTCCATTCAATTCTTCTCCCCATAAGTTAGTTTTACCTTTAATAATCTCTACTACCTGAACCACATAATTACCATTTGGAAAGAAATGTATAATAGCAAAAGCATGATTCCAATTTGTTAAGTTTCCTCTAAGCCAATCCTCATCTTCCTCAATATTCTTTAAACAACCTAAACTCCAAGCAGATATAGTACCACCAAGAGATGTATGTGTATGTCTTTGTAAATCGTGTGTATGTCCATACATAACTGATTCTCCATACATCATTAAGTGTGCTTTAGCATGGTGCATACCTGTCCTGTGTCCATGAGCAAAGTTTAATTTGCCTATTTTAAGCAGTTTCTTTCTAAAATAAGGGTGGTATTCATATCCACGTTGTTCTAACCTTAAAGCATTGTATGTTTCATACTTATCTAAGTAAGGATATTTCATAACAAAGTTATCAAGCCATACTTCATGGTTACCTTGTACAAAATGTCTTTCTTTGCAATTTACCTCATCTAATGCTCTATCTATCTGATCCATACCCTTGTTTACTGCTTTAACATCTTTATTTAGTAATGGTATTAGATCCTCTAATGGTTTAGCATGTCTGCCCTTCCAATAATGATTACTAAAGTAACTCCACTCTCCTGTATCTCCTAAGTCAATATATATATCAGGTTTTACCTTCATAATTGCCTGACATACCACATTAACTGCTTTCTGATCATGTTGTGGAAAGTGTTTATCAGGTGTTACTATAGCAGTTCTAATCATCTAATAAGTCCTCTACTTTAAGTTTTGGGTTTGATGATTCAAATAAAATACCACTATCTCCATTAAATGGTGTTGTGTGTATATGTTTTGATTCTAATATTTCTTGAGGTATTCCATCAGGAAATGCCTTACATTTATGTTCCATAGAATTTTGATCATAATGAATACAAGCGATACAAATTGGAGATAAATATATTTTTTTACTCATTAGTCTATTCCTAACAATAAGTTTTGAACTTGTACAGCAAAAGGAGATGGATTTGGAGAATTAAAAGCCATAGTAAAACATTCTGCTACCCATTCATCTATGTCTTGTTTTGCATAATCAGATATATATTCTCCTTGATATACTTCTTTAAGATATTTATTTCTTTGATTTACAAATATTATTTTACCATTTGGTAATGCAAATTCTTCAGTATAATCTAAATATTTAATTGTTTGCATTTTTTTTGAATTTGTAGGAAGTTGTATGAATTTAACCCTTAATTCTCTCATTCTTTCTAAATATTGTTTATGTAGTTCTTTTAATTTTTTACCTGTACCTGTATATATTTGTAAACTATTTACTGATGTTGATATTTGATATAAATGTTTAGATGCTATTGCATGTCCTAATTCATGTGTTAATACAGATCTTAAATTATTTACACCTGCAGGACTCCAACCTACCATTTCCCCTTTTATACCATGTTTTAATTTGTAAAAATCATTTCCTTGTCCAAGATGGTTTAAATTTAATTGTAATTCTTGTGTATTTTGTGCGACTTGGTTAGTTGCTCTATTATAATTAATTCTTACCCTTGCTGTAGTTCTTTTACCAAATTTTTTGGCTGTTATTTGTTTTAATGGAAAGTTATAACCTTGTTTTTTAAGCATCATTAATTCTTTAGTTAATGTATTTACTGTTTCCATATCCATTCTATTTAAACCTTTAGTAACTGCACCTAAATTTGCACTTATCCAAGCATCTGCTTCTTTATAAGTCTTATGTTTACCTCCCATTTTGAAATCTGTAGGAGATGGTTTCTTATACTTAATAGGTTCTGATAAATCTTCTCCTTCATACTCAATGGGTACTAACATACAATTACAATTTAGTCCACATACACTAAATTCACTCTTAGGCATACCTATTGCCTTAAAATATTCTAAATCACCTGTTGTACCATGTCTTGGTTTACAATCAGGACAAACATTCTTTCCTACTGAAATCCATTTGTATTGTTTTAGTCCTTGTTGCTCAAATGCTTTTTGTGCTGCTATATTACCTGCTTCTTCAATAGCATTTTTAGATATACCCTTAACACCATTTCTAAGTTGTCCAAATATTCTACCACCTGCAATAAGATCTGCAACTAATACTTTTCTAACTTCAGATGCAGCCATTCCTGATACTTTCATAGTATTGATACGAGATAGAAGGTTAGATGTTACTATCATAGATAAATCATCTAATGTTTTTGTTACCTTAATTCCTAATTCATTGTATGTGTTCATAGTCTTGAATATAGTTTAATTAGTTTGGATTTAAACATCTTCTCTATTTTAGGTATAGCAGTCTTGTATATATCAAACCATTCTCGTTTTGGTGGTCTGCCTCCCTTAGTACCACCTTGATCGTGATAACCACCTATTTCTACTCTTTGTTTTGCTACACTTATAGATGTTTTGCCTTTTTTACCTTTAACAGGTGGTAATTTTCTCATCATACCTGTTGCTATAAGTGGTTTAAGTGGTTGTCCTTTTTTCTTCTTTTGTGCTATTGTAGATGGTGCAAGTTTTTTAAACTTCTTACCTTTAGGACCTGTGGACCTGTCTAATCCTGATTTGATTTCTTTTACATTGATTTGTGCTGCTAAGAATATAGCCTCATCAATTAGTTTCTTGACATTTTGTTTAAAGTCTATATCAGACTTAATCTTTTTGAAGTTTGCTTCCAATACTCTTTATAATCCTATCTGCCTTGACTTGTCCTGCATCAATAGCCTGTTTTAGTTCATCATCAAGTGATTCAAAGAATTGTTTAGATAGTTCTTGCATATACTGCTCAGGATTTGCAAGTAGTTGATCTATGTCAATAACTCTTAATAACTCATCTACTTCTCTATCTATCTGTTCTTCTAAATCAGTTATCTTGTCTAAGTATGCTTTAAGTACCTTCGCCATTTGCTCGGTTTAGTTTAAATATGTTATCAGTTGTATCTGTTTCTTGTTTCTTTTCATCTAAGAAGTCCATTGCTGCCTGTCTATCAGGGAACTTATCAGGATCTTGAGCCATTAGATAATCAAATCTATCTGCTATACCATGTTTGAACTTCCAATCCCATTCATCTCTTTCTGCATCAAAATCAGGGAATTTAACTTCTGCATAATCAAGTGCAATAGATTCAGGTAATTGTAAACCTGTTTCTACCTGTACTATTTGTCTTTCAATCTCGTATATGTGCTTTTCTGCCCTTCTCCACTTTTCTACTTCATCTTCTCTTGCTTCAAGCAGTTCCAAGTTTTCTATCTTTAATGCTACACCTGACTTACTTCCTGATAATCCAAAGTCAAAGTTCAGGTTGTTATTAAATGCTATTGTTTTAAGTTGGAACTCAATACCCTCTTTAATGCTTGTAATGTCGGTATTTGAGGATATATTACTCATACTACCCTCATCTACTACTACAACCTTATTTAAGCCTAATTGGATATTATTTGCATCAACTCTACCCTCTATAACAAATTGTCCACCTGCTGTTCTTATGTGGTGTTGTAGCATAGTCATAGCAATATCTATCTGCTTATTACCAAGAGCAATATCCATAGCACCTTCATTAAAGAACTCATCTACCATGTGTGTAGGTTGTATAAATGCAAATGGTAATACACCATAAGGATTAATATTATCTTCATTTACTTTAATAATCTTGCCTGTACTATCAAACATATAATGTTGTTCAGCACTCCAATATACATACATATCTTCATCAGTATTTCTCCAATCGCCTGTTGCTTTGTTTAGAGGATATGTAATACCAATAGGTTTAAGTGGATCATACGGATCTATAACAGGAACAAAGTTCATAATAGGATTGTATTTAAACTTACCATCTTCCCAACCAACATGTACTGCTACAGTACCAAGCAGGTTGTGTACTCTCTCAAAAGATTTCATTTTATAATCTTTATCTTCAGTAAACTCATAATACTTATCATTTTCTACATCTCTTATAGGTCTATCTTTATAGACTAATGATATTCTGTTGATTAGTTTCTTGGTTAGATTAACACAATATATAGGTATTTCTTGTTGTAGTGTACCTGAGAAATATTGATCTATGTATTTAGCAGTATTGTTATAGGTGTAATAATCAAGTGCTTCATCTCTTGTTTCGAGCATTGCACTTTGGTTCTCCCATTTTAACTGCCTAATAGATTCTTCTATTATATCTTTTGCATTACTATATACTATCATTCCCTCTCCTAAGCCATATATGTTTTTGTTACAGGTTTTTTAACAGGAAATTCATAATCTATGCTGTATCTAAAGGCATCAGTAAGGTGTGTAAGGCTTGAATTAGACTTATCTATTTCTCTTGTTCCTTCTTTTAATACTACTTGTTCCAAGTCCTTTATAAACTCCTTACATTGAGGATCTATTATAGTTAAATCCATTGCCTTATTAACTGCATTAACACTATCAATAATTGATGGTGCTTTCTTCTTTACTCGCAATCCAAATCCATTTTGCCTAAGAATATCGTGATCAGACATCATTGCTGATGTATGTCTATTCTTACCTGCAGGATCAGGATAACAAATATAGTGTCCTGTCGTATCAACCACTCTATTTGGTCGTAATAAGTTGGGATTCTCGTATGGGTATTTTTCTTTTATTAGTTTAGCAAGTCGTTCAGTCATTAAATCTTGACCTCCACTATGACTTAGTTGCATCTCATCAAATACTTGTATTCTCGGTTTATTTCTATGTATCTGAAACAAAACACAACTAATCGGATCTACATTGAAATCCATTGCTATTCTAATAGGTAGGGAACTATTATATGAAACTTGTTTTACATTTTTATCTCTATCAAAAGCATAATAACAAGTTCCGTATTGTAAATTTACAAAATTACCATCAATATAACTACTGATTAATTTCTCATCATAGTTCTCATATAGTGAATCTATAAAGTCTTGTGGTAGGAATGTATTGTCTGTAGTCTTGCCCTGTATTAATTCATAACCTGTTTTAGGGTTGTCTTTCCATAAGTCATATACAAAGTTAAATCCTTCAGGAGTAGTAGTAATCCAACCTGACAAATGCTTACCATCTCTAAGTCTTGACAATCCCATCTTCCAAGCCTTATCATCTTTAAGTAGTGCTGCCTCATCAAGTCCTACACCTGCTAAGTTTAAACCTGCCCATCTTCTGTAGTTTTCTGCTGATCTAAGTATGATGTTAGAATGTCCATTTTTCCATTGTACAGTATATTTCATCTCACTTGCTCTATACTTATATTGGAATCCAAGTTCTTCTAATGTTTCTTCTAAAGTTGGTTGTAGTACATCTCTAATCATAGGGAATGTAGGTTCTGCTAATAGTATTGTTTTTTGTGGATTTCTACCTGCTTCTAAGATACCTTTCAAAACAAATGCTAATGTTTTACCACTACCATATCCTGCTACAAGTGCAGGGTATTTAGATTTAGATCTGATAAACTTATTCTGATGATCAAATACCTTAAATAACTTCAATATCAAAACCTTCTGTTAATTCATCTTCCATAGGTTGTGGTGTTTCAGACTGCCTCAATATTTGTTTACCAAGCCATATAAGCATAGCAACATTGCCTTTATCTGCTGCCTTCCATTGCATCTGTCTAAGCCTAATTTTACCTTTATCCCTCCCTTTTGTAAGATTTTCGGCATAAGTACGTCTAATAGTACTTTCATTAACACTAAAAAATGATGCAATTTCAGTATTAGTACAACCAAAACTTGCTAACTTTTCAACTTGTTCAGGATTTATTGATTTTTTTCTTCCTTTAGGCATGTTTAATCTTTTCTATAGGATAAAATATAAAACTATTTCTATACCCATCTCCTTTAGCATCAATAGGTGTTACTCCATGCATATCTCTCCATGCAGGATATACTAGCATAGAATCATTACAACAATTTACAGTAGCACCATATTTAGGAACATGCAAATTACCACCTGTAGCACTTTTTTTCTTTACCATGATAACATTTACTGTATTTTTTATGTTTGCTGTATCTCTATGATAATCTGCAGATATATTAGCATTATTAATAGAAGATGTATATAAATCTCCTATCCTCCACTCAGGTTTTATTTTGTCTGCTAATAATTTCTTCTGCCTGTTGTATATATCAGGAACTAATTTTTTTAATAGATTTTCTGCTTCTATGTTAAGTGCAAACATTGCTTTTATAAATTTTTGAGCAGTTTTATGCCTATGTACCATAGATATATTAGCATAATCTTTTGCATACTTTGGAGGTATTCCACCAAGTATTGTAGAATATTGAGATACACCACTCATTCTCACGTTGTCCATCTTAGGAACTCTATCTGATATAAACTCATTATTTGCAATGCTTAATAATTTGCACATTCTATCAGGCATTTTTTTGAGATAAAAACCTATTATTTCATCATCATGTACTAAAAAACAATCTTCAGTAACATTAGGTTTGTGTACTGTAGGCATATCTCCTACCTTTTCAGTAAATTTTACTTCATTTAATTTTATTTTTTTCATCTTTTAAAGCCTTATGTATTATTATGTCAATATCTATGTCCATGTCGTTATATTCTCTTACCATTTGTTTAGTTTCTGCATAGATTTCATCTCTAAACAAAATTTGTATAGATTTTTTAGCATTATCATTCATACCTTCAATTTGATCATCAATATCATAATCATCTAATATACTATCATCTAATTCAGGATCTATTTCACCAAATTCAATATCTTCAAATCCCCAACCTTTTAATTCTTCAATATCAAACAAGTTCCCAAGTACATCATAATCCCATTTTCCTGTATTTTTATTGAGCCTGATGTTTAGTTCTCGTTCACGTTCAAGTGTTAAGTCAAGTTCTACACAAGGTACTTTTTTTATTTCTAATACCTTAGCAATGTTTACTCTTTGATGTCCACCAATTATAATGTTTTTTCTATCTTTGTTTACATTAATTAATATAGGATCTACTAAACCAAACCTTTGTATAGAATCTCTAAGATTTTGATATTGTCTTTGTGTTAGTTGTCTTGGGTTATATTCTGCTGAAATCAACTGATTTATGTCGTATTCTTTAACTTTCATGTATCTTCCCTTTTTATTAAAAATTTACTTAACCAATACCATGCAATTTCATAAGGGTTTACTTGGTGTTTAGCACTATACATTTTTTCGCCTAATTGATGGTACTCCTGATGACATGCCCTACATACAGGAATAGCAGAATAGTGTTCAGGTAATTCTTTCTTTCTATCACTACCCATACCTAAGTATTTTACATGATGTGGTTCTACAGGACCTTTAGTATAACATAAACTACAATGATCCTGCTCTCTAAGATATTGTAAATATTTATGTGTTAGATACATTAATATCTTCTTATAAGTGTTTTATTATGTTTAGATTCTTCACAATCTTTGTTTAAAACTTGCTGTACACTTAGTTCTAACCATTTTGGAGAATCATCATATATGTAGTTTTCTTCTATTAGTGCATCTATTAACTGCTTACAACCACCTACAAGGTTATCATAGTCTAATAATCTTTTTCTAGTACTTACTATATTGAGATTTAATTTTTTAGGCTCGGTTACTTCTTCTATGTTATTAAGCCTCATTTGGTTACGGATTAGAAGTGCATATTCTTTCTTCAACACAGACTTTTTCGCCCAATGTTGCCTGTCTAATACATTTCTTGATTTTATTGTTATTGGTAAAATCATCATGTGTCCTTATTCGTAGTATAGTGTATATAGTACCACAAATACAACATTGTATAATAATTTAATGTTATTTAAGTTTAATTATGGACAATCCTGCAGATAATGAACTCATAGAAATTATAGCAAGAAATATACTTGATATACTTAAAAGATTAGAGCATATAGAAAATACTAATCAAAGTAATGAGCAAATATTAATGTTTTTAGAAGATATATTTAATCCACCAAAGGATCTTGTATCTTCTGATGAGGAAATGGTAGCATTTTCAAAAGAACTCTACAAACAAATATGTGAGTATTGTGGAGAAGATGGTTTGCAGTTTATGGCTATTGCTTAACTCCAATTTTTAATAACTTCTTCAAACTTATCTATTTCATTAATACTTTCTTGTATTTTTTCTTCATGTTCTTTTGCTTTATCTAAATCAATAAACCTTTTATTATCAGATGTTATATATATCTTTGCTAATTCATGTGTTATCATTTTTTGCCTCCAAATATTACTATTGCTGATGGAAATGGTGCAGGTGCTGATTTACCATTGTTTGTAAATTTTAATCTACCTTTAATAAATCTAACTTCTGCATAAGGAAATATAAAATCCCACCAATATCTTGTATCTGTTCTTGCAGGTATTAAACACACTACTATTGCACCTTTTAATGATTCTTGGTATGCTTTTTTTACCCATTTAGATATTTCTCTACCGTATGGAGGATTCATAAATACTATTTCATTACTCCAATCTTGAGATAAACCATCATCTTCTATAGTGTAGTATTTTTTACATTTTGCAGATTCTTTTGTGCAACAAGGATCTAATGTAAAATTAAA
>Ga0181403_1000242_pt1 | contig 13207 bp, 22 predicted proteins | sample 26SPOviralmetaG_FD_130132 | JGI IMG/M metagenome (GOLD analysis project Ga0181403, IMG submission 130132) | Marine viral communities from the oligotrophic San Pedro Time Series (SPOT) site, San Pedro Channel, CA, USA - 26 SPOT_SRF_2011-09-28 | ecosystem: Environmental > Aquatic > Marine > Strait...
ATAAAGTTCGTACGTAAAATGTTTCCTAAGCATGCTAGGGCTATTATGGGAGATAAGGATATACGTACAGTATTTGATATAGTCACAGTACTCTATGACCAAGGCTTTGTAAAAGTCACAATGGTTGTCGGTTCCGATAGAGTAATAGAATTTGATACACTATTACAGAAGTACAATGGAGAACAAGGAAGACATGGATTCTATAATTTTGAGCAAATAAACGTAGTTTCCGCAGGTGAACGTGACCCAGATGCTGAAGGAGCATCGGGCATGTCGGCCTCAAAAATGAGAGCATTCGCTCAACAAAACGACCTAGCAGGTTTTGCTAAAGGATTGCCGTCCGGCTTTAAGGATACTTCTGGATTATTCAACGCAGTTAGAAAGGGAATGGGACTTACTGAGTCACGTTCTTTTAGGCAACATATTGAATTACCTCCAGTATCACAAACTCGCGAAGAGTATATTGAAGGAAGTCTTTTTAAAGTCGGAGACCTTGTTAGAATAAAAGAAAATAACGAAAAAGGGAGAATAATTGTATGCGGTTCGAATTACGTAATGGTGGAAAGCAACGACATAAGAAAAAGATATTGGCTAGAATCCGTAGAACTCGTAGAGGAGCATGGAGCAGGAGACTTCGGAACAAACAAAGCACTGAATAGATATCTAAAAGATACACCATTCTCTCAAGTAGTAAAACCTAAAACAGAAAATAAGAAACCTCAGAAAAGAAATAAAGCGTATCATAAAGGTTTGGGTCAATCTACAAAAGATAAAAGACAAGCGCAATTTAATAAACAAACTAAGATGGATGACGATAATCCAGCAGCATATAAGCCAGCACCTGGTGATAAATCTGCAAAGACTAAACCATCTAAGCATACCAAGAAATTTAAAGCTATGTACGGTGAAATGGCTGACCATTTAACCTTTGAAGATTTCATGGTAAAAGAAGCTGATACCGACGCGGCTTTAAAGAAAAAGGCGGATAAGAGTGGTATGCCATTAGGTATACTAAAACAAGTTTTTAATAGAGGTGTTGCAGCTTGGAGAACAGGACATAGACCTGGTACAACTGCAGTACAATGGGGATTAGCAAGAGTTAATTCTTTCGTAACAAAATCATCAGGAACATGGGGTAAAGCCGATAAAGACTTAGCCGCAAAAGTAAGAGGAAAATAAAAATGAATTTTAGAGAATTTAGAGCATCAATAAACGAAAATAAGATGTTAAAACCAACTTCTCCAAAGATGAGGCTTCAAATGGCTATATCTATTGCTTTAGATATGGGTGGTAATATGACTGGAGCCTATAAGAAAATAGAGAAGATAGAAAGAGGTTTAGGCGATCATCCAGCTGTTAAAGCAGCTTTAAGGTTTGCGAATGAATCAGTAAATGAAAAACTATCAGATGCTGATAAGAAGAAAAGATTAATTATGATTCGTAAAGCCGTAGAGAAGATGAAAGATAGAGAACTTAAGATGGCTAAGAAAGATGCATTGGCTGCAATTAAAGCATTGGAATCAGTTGATGTAAATGAACTCAATGGTCAAACTGGGCCGGTGTTAAAATTATCATATAAACCTCAAAGAGCTGGTGGTAAACTAACTAGTCATTCAACAATTACTAAATCTGATTTATATAACGATGTTGTATACAATAACAAAAATTGGAAGATAACAGCAAATACGAATTCAATCGAAATGAGACTTCCAAGATCTGATGGTGATGAGAGAGATAGAAAACATTTCTTAGATTTAATTAAAGGAGCAACAGGTGATGTTTCTAATTTAATTAGAGGTGGTAGTCTTACTAAATCAGAAGTTATGGAATTGAAAAAAGATTACGAAAAGGCAGTTAAAGCTTTTGGAGCAACAAAGGTAGTATCTCAAGACCATTCAATATATGTATCTCATGATAAACCTGGTGGATTAAAAGTTAAAGAAGGTCTATTAGCTATGTTAAAAGCATTAGATGAATTTGGTATGAGAAATCATATTAGTTTAAACTCTAGAAATGGTGTATTAACACAAATACAAGATGCTGGTCAATATAACGAATCAGTTAAAGAAAGTGCAATGGATACAAGAGAAAGAAAGCTCAATATTAAAATGAAAGAACTCGAATATAAAATGAAATTAGCTGATTTCATAAAAGATAAAGTTGAAGCTAAAATTAAAACAAAAGAAGATAAAAAGAAATTACCTGAAGCTGATACATCTGAGTTAAAAGTATCTGATACTAGTTCAACTACATTTAATAAACTAAACAAAATAGCAAAAGATGTTGGTGTTGAAATATCTAGAGAAGAGAATCATTTAAAAATAGTAGGTGATGCTAAGAAGATGGGAGAGTTCAAATCTCAAATGTCAGTAGCTATGAAAGAATCAAAAAAAGTAAAAGAAGGTACAATGGCTATTGGTATTAAAGATAGAGACCCAAAAGAAAGGGCAAGAGCACAAGCACAACTGAAAGTAATGTTAAAGAAAATTGGTAATAAGAAAGTAGGTTCTAAAGAAGGTCAAGACTTTGATGATAAATTGGATTACGACATATTGTCAGACGATGAATTAGCAGATGAATTTGCAAATCCAAAAAACAAAAATATGAAAGTCAAAGACTTGTTAAAGAAACATTCAAAAAGACTCAATGTTAATTTTGATGAATCTGTAGAAGAAGGTAAATTAACCTTTAAAGAAGCAAGATTTGGTAGAACCATGAAACGTTCAGAAATAATTCGTAAGTTTGGAAACGAAATGAAAACATCTTTGAGAAAAGGTTCATTAGAATTATCTACTGATGCTGAGGATGCTTTAATTAATTATGTTATGGATAATTACCCAGAAGAAATTTCAACTGACGATCCAGATGATTGGATTGATTGGTTAGACAATAATTTAGAAGATTTTGTAAAAGGCAGAGGATACAAATAATGAAATCATTTAAAGAATTTAGATTAGATAAAGCTAGAGCTTTTATGCTAGAGCTTGATTGGGAACATGGAAATCCTAATTACCAAGGTGCCGATGAATGGGAATCAGAAGGTGTCTTTGTTCATTCATGGGATAAAAGAAAAAATAAAATGATAATTGCAGGTACAAAACCAGCTATACTTAGATGGTTAATGTATACATACGGCTTGCTTAAAAGGTCAGCTGATATTGCATTGAAAGATGCTAAGCCACTGAGATAGGAGATAAAAATGGCATATAAAACATGGAAAGAAACATATATTAACATAGTTGCACCTATAGAAGAAATTATTGAAAGAATAGATTTTCATAGCAAAAGTCCTGCAGAAAAGAAAGGTTCAGAGTTCGATAGAAAATCAGAAATCAATGGTTATAAAAAGATTTTAAAGACTATTGAAAAGATTAACAAAGACCACGAGAAGTTTCAATATAACAATCGTGCAGACGGCCCATCTAATATATTTAAAGGTCTACAACAAGTTGAAAGAACATGTTATGACATGATACGAGAAATCGAACAAGGTAAATGGGACGGTAAGGTAGACCTAGAAGACTAATGAAGAATTTCAAAGAGTTTGATAGAAAACTAGATGAAGCTCCGTATGTGGCCGGCGATATGAATATTGTTGATTCATTATGGACTGAAATCCGAAATCAAATGTTTAAGGATAAACAAGCAAAAAGGTTTGAAAAACATTGGCCCTTTTTACAAGTCCTGGCAAAATATGCAGGTTTTAAAATAACAAAAAAAGGCCAGGATAAAAATAAAATCTTTAGATACGAGATAAAAAAATGATAAGATTTAAAGACTTTTATGAAAACAAAGGACCATGTTGGCCAGGGTATAAACAAGTAGGAACCAAAATGAAGAATGGTAAAGAGGTTCCAAACTGTGTACCAATTAAAGAAGGTGAAGGAAAGAATAAAGGTGAATCTTGGGAAGATGGATTTAAAAGAAGAGTTGTTAAAACCACTAAACCTGAGCATAAAGAAAAAGGATATAACTGGAGAATCAAAGGTAAAGAACGAAATGAGATTTCAATCAAGTTATATAAAACAAAACCAAGTTATCAAGAATACGTAAAACAAATGAAGAGGGTTGCAGGTCATGAGTTCGGTGGCTAAGTTTTCAGACGAAAGGTTTGGATTATTTGAAGGTGTATGGGTTCCTTTAGAACAACCTATGGTTGAAGCTAAATATCAAGGTAGAGAAGTTGAATTAAATAAACCAAGTCGTAGTGGTGGAGATAAAAAGTATGTGGTATATGTAAAGAAACCAGATACAGGTAATGTTATAAAAATAGAATTTGGTGATGTGAAAGGTGGATTAAAATCAGATATTGGTGATAGAGATGCAGCAAGAAACTTTGCATCAAGACACAATTGCGATATGAAAAAAGATAAAACAAAAGCAGGATACTGGTCATGTAGATTACCACAGTATGCTAAAGAATTAGGGTTAAAGGGCGGTGGAAATTACTTTTGGTAAGCCGTACTGGGAAGACGGCGATATAAGAGAGTTTGACCCAGCTCGAGATGATGCTGAATATGTTTGGCATCGTGATAAAGAAGAACGAGAAATAGAAGTTTTAGAAGGTGAAGGGTGGCAATTTCAATACGAAAACTGTATGCCATATCATCTTCAAAAGGGGATGGTCTTTGATATACCGGAAGGTGAGTATCATAGGCTTATAAAAGGTTATAATATTCTAAAGTGTAGGATAGTAAAGAAATGTCAGATAAAGATATGAGCCAAGTATATACAGTTCAATCACAACGATTAGACCGTATTGAGGAAAAGCTAGATAATCTAGCTGATGCAGTTATAGCATTGGCCAGAGCTGAAGAGAAAATTCATACTCTCACAGCATTTAGTAAACAACAGTCTGAACAAATTCAAAATCTTATAAATAGAATAGACAAGGTTGAGAACATGGTCACCCAAAACAGTTCTACAGTCAATATTATAAACAAAGTTTTTTGGGTAATTGTGGTTGGACTAATATCAGCCATTACTTGGATGCTAGTAGAGAATTCTATATAGTATCTTAAATAGGAGAAAAAAAATGAGATTTAATGACGACATTACTCTTGACATAGCTAGTTCTGTAAAGAACGTTATGGAAGGAAAACCTGCTCCAATTAAATTCAATGTGGTTGATGAAGATGGTAAAGTTGTAAAAGGCTTTCCAAACAAAGAGGCTGCAAATAAATATGTAGTTGCTAATAAAGAAACTAAATTGAATATTGTAGTAGCAGAAGTAGATGAGCCTAGAGTTCCTGATGGAAACATGGGTTCAAAGGTAGGAGAAAAAGGCTTCAAAGGAAAGCACGCTGTTAAGAAATCAGGCGAAAACCCTGATGGTAGCGTAACTAAAGAAGAAGTTCAAATATCCATAGATGAGGCGGTAATAAACGAACGTCTAAAAAAGAAACCAGGTCGAGGTAAAACAGCTCTAGATATAGATTTTATCGGCGACAATAAATTAAGAGCCGACGCTAAAAGAAAATATAAAGTAGATATTAAACCTACATCAAACCAAACAGCTGATATTAAAGGCGATAAAGCAATGGTATTGAAATTTTTACAAGACCCTGAAATGTATGGTATGGATGATGGTGATATCGAAGATGTATTTCCAGAGTTATTCGAAGCAAAAGCTGAGGTTGAAGAAGACGAAACCGAAGCTGCAGCAAGAGAGGAATCTGAAAAACAAAAGAAATATCAAGCGTTCTTTAACAAAGCATTGAAAAAGTTTAACGTCAAATCGCCATCAGAATTAGATGATGTTAAGAAAAAAGAGTTCTTTAATTACGTAGATAAGAACTATAAAGGTGAAAACGAGGCAGACTAATGAAAGATTATTTCGAATTTAAAAAGAATATAGATTTACAAGAAAAGTTTAGATTACCTAAACCACCATTTAAGTATATGCATATCGTTGGATTTGAAGGTGCATTTAAAGTAAATGTACAATCAATGCATGATGATAATGTATCACCTGCAGTTATTAAAGATGTAAAAGCTGGTTTAAAAATAGTAGAGAAACATCTTAAAAAACAAGGCATGAGATATAGAGAAGAAGAAGTTCTTATTGGACCTATGGATGTTGCTAAGAAAGAAAAGCTTAAGCCAGGCGAAGGTGCCACTGATTTTGCAATAGACATATTCCCAGGATTTTCTGGAAAGAATCCAGACTTACCAAGTGGTAAAACAGAAGATGATATTAATCTAGATGAGATGGTAGCTGAGTTAGGTAAATTAAAATCATTTGCAAACTTCCCAAGAACAGACTTTAGTGCAAATTACGGTGGTAAAGACCCTAGTAGATAATACTACCATACCGAAAGGTATATATAATATATGATGAAAATATTTGATGAATTGACAAATAGGAATTTTAAGCTTTTTGCAGCAAACCATTATAGTAATCCTGAATGTATTGATGTAGAAGAGTTTAAACAAGACCTAAATAGGTTTAAGTATCTTAAGAGATTATTGAAAAGGTATGAACAACATGGTGAACTCCAAGAAAGGCTCATACTAAATCATATAATAGTTCTTTATAATGTCTTTGGAATTGAACCATGTAATAAAATGATGTGGTTTAAAATAAACGAAGAACATTGGCATTATATCAAACCATTCTTAGTATACTTACATTACCTACCAGAAAATGAGAAAGTAGATGTGGGCTTGGACCCATATATTGTAGAGGTACTAAGAAACTTATGAGTTTTTCAGCATTAGCAGATTTTGGATACGCCGTAAGGTTCTTACGGTTGTTAACTATGAAAGTTGAAAAAACCGGTGCGTTTCAAACAGGTGTTATTGATAAGAACTATAAAGTAATAGTACCAGCAAAAGATAGAACATCAGAACAAAAGAAAAATTATACTATATTCCATAGAATAGTTTTTAATATTAAAAGATTAATAATGAAAGTACCAGGTGGCAAATCAACTGTGGCTTCATATGCAGCTGCCATGTTATTATTAAAAGAACAAACTGGTATGTCGGATAAAAAAATAAAAGAAGTTATAGAAGAAGCTTTAGGATACGAATTTGACCCAGTAGATATATATGAAAGTTCATGGTTTATGAGAGATGATGAACTAATGCCTGGAACTTATATGTTATTAAATGACCATTTAGATAATAAGAATAAAGAACTTATTGCTTTTGCTAGAACAAAAGTGAAAGTAGATGATTTTCTTATACCAGTTAAGGTTGTAAATGGTATAAATATATATGAGGTAAAACATATTCCTACAGGGCAAAAGATATATGTATCAAATCAGGATATAACGCGATGAGAAAAGGAATGTCATTCGCAGATTATAACAAGCAATGGGAAGATGCTGCAGCAAATGCAGTAGGACATGGTGGTGTATCAATGCCATCAGATATGATGCCTAAAGATAAACATAAAAAACATAAAGACCGAGTCAAAAAATCAGTATATGATGGCAGAACTAAAGAGGGTAGAAAGTTTGTAGAACGTATCCTCGCAAGGAGAGCAGCACGTGAACAAAATAAAACTAATACTAAGTAAATTAAAAACTTTCTGGTATTGGATATCAGGCTTTTGGACAGTAAGGTATACAATCCATGTTTCATATGATAATCAATGGGGCAATGGAGATGACCAAGTATACGAGCACGTACGTAAAGTAATCAAAGCAAATTTCAAAGAATTAAAGTTTAGAACTTATGATAAAAGAACTGTGCATATTAAAGGTATGCAAGGTTTGAGATATAAAATAGAGGACGAATAATGAATCAAATGATGATTGGATTGGTACTTATTCTAGGTGTAGGAGGCTTTTATCTATACAATGAAAACCAAACTCTTACAGCAAATAATATCAAATTGGAAGCTGCCGTTGAAGAGCAAAAACAAACAATGGCAATAATGAAGGAGCAATACGAGAAACAAGGTAAAGCTCTTATGAACATGAGTAGACAAAATGCTCAGATAGAAAAAGAAAAGGCAGATTATCTCGCAATATTCTCTAGGCATAATTTAGACTTACTTGCTCTAAAGAAACCAGGCCTTATGGAAAATAGATTTAATAATGCAAGTGAAGCAGTGATGGAGGGAATGGAAGATGATACAGAAAAATTATTTAATATCAACAATCCTAATTCTAGCGATTAGTGGTTGTTCATTATTACCTACGAAGAAAGTAGAGGTAATATCCAAACCAATACAAATAGATATTATGCAACCAGATTTACCACGCCCTGTGGAATTAACCGCACCTCAATGGTGGGTTGTATCAGAAGCTGTTATTACAAATCCATGTAAAGCAACAATACCATTCGAACCGAAAAAGTTTGATGATGAAGGTAATGAAAAGTTTAAAAGACCAAAGACCTGTGATTTATCTGAAAGGGATAATCCTGACTGGCCTGAAGGTTATACATATTTAGATAGATTTTTGGATGAAATCAAAGAACAGAATAACGGAGATATTGTTTTTGTAGCTACAACAGTTGGTGATTATAAAATCATGGCTGAAGATATGCAAGAACTTAAAAGATATATAAAACAATTAGGTGAAGTTGTAATCTATTATAGAGATGTGACAATGCCAAATGGTGACAAAGGCGTAGGTGTAGGTATTCAAAAACCTGAAGCTGTATCAGATATCCGCGGTTAATTAAGTAAAATAAAGGTTTACAAATCAATCGATTTGTGATATAATATATAATATTATGAATGGAATTAATGGAATAACTGTCACTAAGCGAGACGGTTCAACACAATCGTTTAATCTCGATAAAGTACACAAAGTATTAGAGTGGGCTGTAGAAGGCATCACAAATGTTTCTATGTCTGAAATAGAGTTAAAAGCTAATATTCAATTGTACGATAAAATACCAGCTTATGATATACATGAGTTGTTAATTAAATCAGCAGCTGAACTAATATCAGAACACACACCAAACTATCAATTTGTAGCAGCTAGGCTTATATCATATAAAATGAGAAAAGAAGCTTATGGCCAATATAATCCACCTAGGTTATGTGAGATTATTCAAAGGAACGTAGACTTTGGTGTATATGATAAAGAGATTCTAAGTCTTTATACTATGAAAGAATTAGCTGAGTTAAATGATTATATTAAACACGATAGAGATGACAGTTTTACATACGCAGGAATGGAACAATTCCGTGGAAAATATTTAGTCCAAGATAGAAGGACAAAACAAATATATGAAACACCACAAGTTTTATATATGATGATATCAGCCACATTGTTTAGTGCGTATAAAGAAAATAGAATTAAATATGTAAAGGAATATTACGATGCGATTAGTCAATTTTATATCTCATTACCTACACCAATTATGGCAGGAGTTAGAACGCCGACACGTCAGTTTTCTAGTTGTGTACTTATCGAGTCTGGCGATAGCCTCGACAGTATTAATGCTACTGCTACTTCGATCGTTAGATACATAAGTAAAAAGGCAGGTATTGGAATAGGCTCAGGTTCTATAAGGGCAATAGGTTCAAAGATTGGAGATGGTTCTGTTGTTCATACAGGGTTAATTCCATTCTTAAAATATTTCCAATCAGCTGTAAAATCCTGCTCTCAGGGAGGTGTAAGAGGAGGAGCTGCAACTGTATACTTGCCCTTATGGCATTATGAGTTTGAAGACTTAGTAGTATTAAAAAATAATAAAGGTACTGAAGAAACAAGAGTACGTCACATGGATTATGCATTTCAATTTAATAAATTAATGTATGAAAGATTATTGGAAGGTGGTAATATAACATTCTTTGACCCTAATGATGTACCAGGTTTATATGATGCTTTCTTTGCAGACCAAGAAAAATTCCAAGAACTATATGAGAAATATGAAAGGGCTACATCTATTCGTAAGAAAAGTTTACCAGCAATTGATGTATTTCAAATGTTCTTAACAGAAAGAAAAGATACTGGTAGAATATATCTTATGAATGTAGACCACGCAAATGACCATGGCGCATTTGATGCAGATAAAGCACCAATAAGAATGAGTAATTTATGTTGTGAAATAGATTTACCTACCACACCTTTGGATTCTTATGATGATGAAATAGGTGAGATTTCTTTATGTACTTTATCAGCAATAAATTGGGGACTTATAAATGAACCACATGAATTTGAAAAATATTGTAATCTTGCTGTTCGTGCTCTTGACGAGCTACTTGATTATCAATCATATCCAATTCCTGCAGCAAGAAAAGGAACTGAGAATAGACGCCCCCTTGGTGTGGGAATCATTAACCTGGCATATTTCTTAGCAAAAAGAGATTTAAAGTATGATGAATCAGCATATAAAATTGTAGATGAATATGCTGAAGCTTGGAGTTATTACTTAATTAAAGCATCAGCTGATTTAGCTGAAGAAAAAGGTGCATGTTTATCATCAAATGAGACAAAATATGCCCGTGGAAAACTCCCAAATGATACATATAAAAGAGCGATAAATAATTTAATAAAGCATGAGGAACGATTACCTTGGAAAGCTTTGCGAGAGCAACTCATAGAAAATGGAATACGAAACTCAACTTTAATGGCATTAATGCCGGCTGAAACAAGCGCTCAGATTAGTAATAGTACTAATGGTATTGAACCTCCTAGAGCTTTAGTATCATACAAACAAAGTAAAGATGGTGTAATGGCACAGGTTGTCCCTGGCGTATATCACTTAAAAAATAAGTACGATTTACTATGGGACCAAAAATCACCACAAGGCTATTTAGCTATTTGTGGAATACTACAAAAATATATAGACCAGGGAATCTCGGTCAATACATCTTATAATCCAGAACACTATGAGGATAATAAGATTCCAATGTCTGAGATGATTACTGATTTAGTGACTGCTTATAAGTATGGTCTAAAACAATTATATTACTTTAACACATATGACGGAGCCGGAGAAATAGAAGATGAGCCAATCCAAATCAACGAAGAAACAATTGACGAAGAAGACTGCGATTCCTGCGTCATCTGAAGATTGGTGTATGCTACCGGATGTTGAAGAATTAGAAAAAATAGTAAATAGAGAATTAAAAAAATTAGAGGAGTGGGAAATTGCCAATTCTAAAAAAGAATAAACAATCACATTTAAAAAAGAATATGTTTTTTGATGAGGGTGTTGACATCGCTAGGTACGATCAAGTTAAATATCCACAAATAGAAAAAATAACAGAAAAACAATTAGGATTCTTCTGGAGACCAGAAGAAGTCGATGTGTCAAAAGACAAAAAGGATTTCCATGATTTATCGAAACACGAACAACACATATTCACGTCTAACCTCAAACGTCAAATACTTCTGGACTCTGTTCAAGGTCGGGCCCCGAACCTTGCTTTCCTTCCTATATGTTCGTTACCCGAGCTTGAAAACTGGATTGAAACTTGGTCGTTTTTTGAAACGATTCATTCTCGTTCTTATACTCATATTATTAGGAATATATATCCGAACCCTAGTATAGTATTTGATTCTATGTTGGATGTAAAAGAAATAGTTGAATGTGGCAATGATATTGCTGCTTATTACGATGATTTGATTACAAATAGTAATGGTCCTACAAATAAAAAAGACCATAAAAAATCGTTATGGATGTGTATGATGTCAGCGAATGCTCTAGAAGGTATTCGTTTTTACGTATCCTTTGCCTGCAGTTGGGCATTCGCTGAGCTTAAAAAGATGGAAGGTAATGCAAAGATTATTAAGTTTATTGCTAGAGATGAGAATACTCATTTGGCTGGAACAACAACTCTACTCAAACTTATGAGAAGAGAAGATAAAGAGATGGAAAAAATAGCAAAGGAATCAGAAAAAGAATGTACTGATTTATTTGTAAAGGTTATAGAACAAGAAAAAGAATGGGCTGAGTATCTATTTAGAAATGGCTCAATGATTGGTTTAAATGAATCAATATTAAAAGATTATGTTGAATGGGTAGGTTCAAAAAGAATGAGAGCTGTTGGATTAACATCTCCCTACTCAGTACCACAAGCTAATCCATTACCATGGACTGAAAAATGGATAGCAGGTGGAAACGTTCAAGTAGCACCACAAGAAACTGAGATTAGTTCTTATGTTGTTGGTGGTGTTAAAAAGGATGTTGATGATAATACATTAAAAGGATTGAGTTTGTGAAGGAAAAAAAGATTTTACAAGCAGTCAATTTAGCCCCTAGTGAATCTTGGGTTGAAAGAATAGAAGAAGTCCATCCAATGAGACAAGTTGCTATTATGTCAGTAGTACAAGTAGTTGTGTTTGGATTGATGCTATTAGCATTTTATTTAATAGGAGAAGTTGTAGAATGAAAGAATTAGGAATGGTATTAATGGGTTGTATGGCAATAGGATTATTTTTTGCTGCCAAAGTATATCCAAATTTAGAATACACTGGAGTTGGCGGAGGCCACTCATGTACAGGAGAATGTTATGAAGAATATGTTAAAATTAATGGCACGGCTGTTGAGATTGAACAAAGGAAAAAAGCCCTCGCTGAAACAGACCCATTCAGTTCCATTAAAGGACTTTGGGCCGGTTGCGCCGCATGTCATGGACAAAATGGTGAAGGAATGGCAGTCTTTCCCGCGCTTGCCGGAAGAGATGCATCGTATATTAAAGAACGCTTATATCAATACAAAAACAGAGAAACAGTAGGTAATATGAGTTCTACAATGTGGGCACAAGCTGGTATGTTATCAGATAGTGATATAGATACTATAGGACAATTTATTCAGGAGACAATGAAATGATTGAAATATACGGCAAACCACAATGTCCATTTTGTGATAGAGCAAAAGCTTTATGCGAACAAAAAGGATTAGAATATACATATAAATCTTTAGGAACTGATTTTGATAGAGATGAAATGCTATCAACATTTCCTGGTGCAAGAACCTTCCCACAAATTATATTAGATGGTGATAAAATTGGTGGGTATACTGAATTAGCAACATTGGTAAATAATCCAAAATGAAACTAGAATGCGAATACTGTTATAATTCTTTCGTCATAAAACCAGACGATAGAGATGTTAAAGTGAATTTTTGTCCGCATTGTGGAGAACCACAAAACGAAAACGACAATGAATTAGACTTTAACTATTATGATAATGATTAGCCCTTGGTATTATGAAGGAAGACCATACGAACCTCCAGAAGATTTTAGTTCGGATGACTATTATGGCTTTGTTTACTGCATTACTAATCGTGG
>Ga0181403_1000248_pt1 | contig 13018 bp, 18 predicted proteins | sample 26SPOviralmetaG_FD_130132 | JGI IMG/M metagenome (GOLD analysis project Ga0181403, IMG submission 130132) | Marine viral communities from the oligotrophic San Pedro Time Series (SPOT) site, San Pedro Channel, CA, USA - 26 SPOT_SRF_2011-09-28 | ecosystem: Environmental > Aquatic > Marine > Strait...
AAGCCGCAAGCCCGCAAGCAGGCCCAATAAAAAACGAAAAAGGCCGCAAGCCCTCAGGCGCACGCACGCGCCCGTACAAGGCCGCAAGGACGCAAGCCCCCCGAAGGTAGGGGGTGGGCGGGAAAAGCCCTCAAATCAAACGCTAGACCCCTTGTGGGAGGGGGCGGGAGCGATTCCCCCCACCCTATCCCCGCAAATACAAACATTTTTCTAACATACGCTTGGTTTTTCTTGCAAAATAACGTCAACGCACTATTATTAATAACGCTAAAGCAAACAAAAGGAGACTGCTAATGGCATACCGAGACAACAATCCCTTCGCCCCGAAGGATATCGACCCTACCCTCGCCTCGTTTGGTGAACGCTCTGACGTATCACTGAAAGGATTGGTAACCAACCAACACTTCTCAGAAGAAACCATCTGCTTCAAGGCGACGGTTTACATTCGCAACAAGCGGATGTTCTGTGCTGAGAACAGTGGCAATGGTGAAGCTAATCACTACATGCCACTGAAGAATCAATCACGCGAAGACTTCGATAAGGCGATCAAGGTTGCGCGTCATGAGGCAAGCGAATACATGCTGGCCAAGTACCGCAACGAAGAAGAAGAGTTGATGAAAGATTTCATCAAGGATTCGATTGACCGCTACGCCAACACTGACAGCACTGCGCTGTTGGACTGGTTGGTCACTGACCTGATCAACGAGCGTCATGCGCTGAAGGAACTGCGCTCACTGCTCAAGCGCAAGATCACTATCTACGATCCTGCAAAAAATGAGGTGTCTTCATGGCCTTCGACTGCCAAGCCGACTGAAGAAAACGTGGAGCGATACAAGGCTTACTTCGTTCTGACCAATCCCGTGAAAGGTTCCATGGATTGGAAGTGGATGAACCTCATCCCCGAAGCCGAAGCGTACAAGTATTGGAGGACTGCACGATGAAAGGAATGATTCTGCAAACTGAAGATTGGTTAGAGATGATGAGTGATTTAGCCGTCATCTTGGCTGATGAATACGGAGATGGTCTTGACGTTGTGGTGGATGAGAACGGTGACGAGTACTACACCGACGAGTCTCAAGATCGTTTCAACAGTTACACCGACGAGGCTGAGAACATCATGGTTCGCCTTCGCATATTGCCAGCTAATTGGGAGAAGTCATGAGTTCAATCGACAATAAGACTTCCTGTGACCGCTGCGGCGAGTACAACCATGAACGCAGCATGGTGTTTCACGGCAGCGACTTCGTATGCATTGGATGCAGTGATGATCTTGATGAATTGGAGGAGATGTACGGTCAGACAAAGGAGCAAAGGCTCAGCCATCTTGATGGTCTATCTGACGAGGAACTAGCCATGCAGCCCAACGCTCCTGAAGACGAGACGTTTGTTGTTGAGGAAGACATCTTCTTCGCCTGCGACGAGTGCGGCACGATGACTGCTGAGCACATGCTTGCGCCCATCAAGGTCAAAACGGGCATTCGTAACCACTGCCCGATGTGCTACAGCGAGTGCTACGAAGACCCTCGTAACATCTTGACTGACTACACGATCAGTTACGTTGAGGTAATCAAGCATGAAGTGAAGGTTGAAGCCATGAGCCGTGCCCAAGCGGAGCGAATCGTTCTATCAGAAAAGCATGGGATAGAGCGCAAGACTCGTTTGCCTAGGGTGATTGGCAAGTCGATCACAAGAGATGGCTCATGAGAGTCCTTGATCTGTTCTCTGGTATCGGTGGGTTCTCACTTGGATTGGAGGCAGCAGGTATGACCACTGTTGCCTTCTGTGAGCGTGACCCGTATGGCACTGCAATTCTCAACAAGCATTGGCCTGACGTGCCTGTGCATAGTGATGTAAGGAACCTAGATGGAAAAAAATATGCCGGATCAATTGACGTTGTTTGCGGGGGATTCCCTTGCCAACCATTTTCAGTCGCAGGAAAGCAGCGGGGCAAAGACGATGACCGTCACCTCTGGCTGGAAATGTTACGAGTCATCCGTGAATCCAAGCCTAGATGGGTTATTGGAGAGAACGTTTCTGGGTTCGTCCGCATGGCACTCGACGATGTGTCACTTGACTTGGAGAACGAAGGCTACGAAGTCAGGCCGTTTGTACTACCAGCTTGTGCCGTCGATGCGAGACACCGAAGAGACAGAGTCTTCATCATCGCCTACAGAAAGCAATCTGTGGGCGACACCAAGCACGATGGATTACCTGCCTCAGAGATCGCCAGAGGCGCTAGACAAGCTGAAGCAAGGTCAACGCAAGGGTCGATCAAGGCCGTCGAATCTGAGGGAGCAGGTAGACCCTCAGACCATGGAGCGATGGTTGTGGCCGACACCCACGGTGAACGGCAACTACAACGCCAAAGGTGCAAGCAAGAAGTCGGGCGATGGTCTGGCGACGGCGGTGAAGAAGGAGGGGTTGTGGCCAACGCCACTGACGCGGGACTACAAGGGCGGGAGATCGCCGGAGACGTTGAAGGCGAAGGGTCGTACACCGACCAACAGTTTGCCGGATTCGGTTACGCATCAGGAAGGGCAGAGTGGACCTCTGAACCCGCAGTGGGTCGAATGGCTCATGGGGTTCCCAATCGGGTGGACAGAATCAAAGCCTTAGGCAATGCGGTTGTCCCCCAATTAATTCAAATCATTGGCGAGTTGGTACTCGCTGCGGACAAAGACATATACGGAGATATGCGATGACAAACTTTAGAATCATTTTTGTTGACGGTAGGGATGACTTGGTTATCCCATGCCCAACCAACTACGGCAACTACTGGGTCGTGTTCCAGTATCTATCTGAGTTGCTACGCACCAGATGCATCCACGAGGATGAGATCAAGCATGTGACCACGACTCAGCTACCGACTACTGAGGACGCATAGTCATGTCTGATCTGCTCACATCAACGGAGCCGTACTTCAAAGAGACTCGTGGTGGAATGAGAACCAACTCATCCACCATGCACCAGCACAAGGTTGAGCGTGAGTTCACTTGTGCGTGGTGCGGTGAGAAGTTCATGAGCATCCAACCATCGGCCAAGTATTGCAGTGCGGCTCATCGCCATGCTGCTTTCAGGTCCGTACCAAGGCTTGGCAAGCCCAAGGTGATAACGCGGCTGAAGAGGAGAGGGAAGGGCTATCGTCCACCGCTTGCGCTGATCCGTCAAAAATCCTGATCTAGGCCATCCTGGAATTCCTCATCTTCGAGTTCATCCTCAAGATCGAGGGGTTCCTCACCCTCAAGCTCCTCATCCACCATGGCTTCATCCGCAAGCTCACCCTCAACCACCACACCTGCACGCTCAGCTAGGACAGGCGCAAGTTGATTCTTGTCTATCAGTTGCTGCAGCCGAGACTCAACTTCTGCTCTGTCCATCTGGTCGATGCGTCCGTGCTTGATCTCTTTCTTATCCACCATCAGGCCCGCAAGTTTTGCTCTGCCGAGTTCTGCTGATACCGCTGCACCATAAGATCCGTCTTCAACAGCAGCATCTCTGATCATCTGTAGGTCACGAGCAACCTTATCGAAAGTGATCTCAAACTTTTTCTGCTGTGCCTCCTGGAGTTCACGAATCTTGGTTTGCACATGCGCGTATCTCGGATCATTCAAAAGTATGGACTCTGCTCTTGCTGGGCCTGCATACCCTGCTCTGTGTGCTGACTCTGTGTTGGTCAGATCGTGATACACATAGTGCTGAATAAACGCCTGTTGTTTCTTCGTAAACACAGGCTCTTTGAACTCACTAATCGCATGTCGTTTTGTGCTGTTGATCATATCGACTGATTCGCTTTTTCCCATGCCTGCTATCCTACAAAAAAAAATTTTTCTTTTCTTCCCCCCCTCTTCAAAGAAGGGAGTAAGGGGTTATCCCGTAGGGGAGATATGTATATCTCTCTCCCCTTCTTTAGAAGTGCACCTCGGGCACCTTGCAGTGCCCTTTAAAATCAATGACTTAGGTGGGGGTAGGTGCAAGGTGCACGGCACTGCACGCTGCACCTCGTGCACCTACCTCAGTTTCCTTATAAATCAATGACTTAACCCACTTATCCACAGGGGTAGGTGCAAAATGAAAACACCCCCTTGCACCTACCTCATTTGGGTAAAACGGCTGTTCCGCCGACCTCGAAACTACTTTAAGTTTCACTCGTAAGTTATACAATCTTGCCGCCCCTATGTGAAATCGTAGTACGTTCTGTCTTGTGTTTTGAGGGGCCCTTCGTTGGGCTTTCGCTCTGCCACCGGCACCGATATTGAGATGCGTTTTGTCTTAGGTAATGCCCTGTGCATGATGCCCTTGGGTATGTACAGCAGGTCGCCCATAGTTAGATCAATCGACGTGAAGTCACCTTCATCGTTCTCAAAACTGTTCGATATGTCCCAGCTAACATCCCCTTCGGCATGAACCAAGAAGTTATCGTCATAATCTATGTGAAACGGGAAGGTGGGCGACCCGTGATTGTGTCCGCTGCAATAGAAGTGTGCGTCGGCTGCGCCCATGTAGTACCGCTCAATTGCGCCAGCAATCATGCTTATGCGCGGGGTGAGCAGTGATGCTTTTGTCATAATCAGGGAAGCGCCTTCCATCCAGAGGTCATACAAGTACTTCTTCTCATAGTAGTCCTTGCGGCACCAGTTGGGTCTGCTCTCTCGCTCAAGGGTTCCCCTTTCCATGCAGAGCTTTCTGCCGTCGAGAGTTATGGCCTGCATCCCAGCGGTAGCGCGGTCATTGTTCAAGTAACTACTGAACTGTTGCCAGTCGATTATGTTGTCGAACAATTCTGTCCGCGCATCATTCCTTGGGAACACAACAAAGTTTTTGCCACGGTGCTTCTCTTCAAACTCAACGATTGTCATGGGCGCAATCAGGTCTGCAAAATCAATCATGTTTCTTTCTCATGTCTTCAACTATCAAGACTTTTTTGCCGCACACCTTACAGGACTTGGGCAGATCGTCGGTTTTGTAATCACTGCCGCATGATATGCATTTGATCCGCCAAGAACTGATCACATCAACCCCTTGATTCGCACCGCTTTGCCAGTACCGCCTGACCCTTTGCTCACCTCAAGCCTGTACATTCGCGTCACCTGGTACACGTCATCCGATGTCAGGTCGAGAGCCTTTGCAATCTCTGCCCGCTTCAGCCCCTGCTGCATAAGGCTGACGATCTTCCGTTCACGCTCCACCAGGTCCATCTGTTCGCTTTTTTCTTTCATTCGCATCCGTATCCTTATTGCATTGCCCATTCGCCGCTCTTTACATTCCTTTGTTGCTGCCGTATCTTCCGCCGTACACGAAGTCTCCTTAACTGAGTGTGTTTGCCCCGCTTGGCGTCTTTAATCCTTTTGTACGTCTTGCGGGGCTTTTTTATGCCCGCTCGCTACACCCCACACATCCCGTCGCACTCGTCACCAAAGTCCATGGTGATCTGGTTTTCTGCGGGATCGGAAAGATCTGCGTCCTTCAGCGGCACGAGTGATCGGTGTATGTAGATCTTGCTCGTTGTGCCTCTGAAGTTATCTCGTATGTGCTCATCCACCTGGACGGCTTGGGCCCAGGACTTCTGATCTGTTGCTTTCATCTCGCGCCAGAAGGCGTTGTCATGATAGGGGCAGAAGGTACATGCACTCTTCTGAGGTAGCTCATTGTACCCGTTGTCTCGCATCCAGCGCAGGCAGTGCCATCGTGACATGCGAGTTTCGATCAACGGCCATCGGTTGTTGCACCACTTCTCTGGCGCATCCTTCATCCGCTGTATCTCGTCGGTGCTGATACCTATCCACTGCTCGACTGTGTCTTCTGGGATACGTTGGCGCGGCTTGTAGCCTGCCAGTTCGCGCAGCTTGCGCTGTATCGGCGTGACCTTGTAATCACGGGTACACTGACGCATCAGGATGCCCTCGCCCACCCCGCTTGGAGATGCGGTGAAGAACGGCGGTGATGCGCTTCTGTTGCTTGGGTCCATGACATCTTCAAACAGGTTGCCCCGTGTCACACGCAGAACGGGAAACGGTAGCTGTGTTTCCAGCCAGTCAAGCCATTCGTATATGTGATCGGGTTCTGCTTGCGTGTCTGCGAAGATCGCGTAGTCAGGCATGGGTGTGATCTCACCCTTCGCTGCCATCAACGCCATCACGCTAGACTGTACGCCTGCGCCTAGGCTGATTACGGTTAGCTTACTCATATCACTCCCAAGGCTTTGTCATTTCATTCGATTCCAGATAATGCCACACCGCCATTCCAGGCTGTGCATGCGTCTTGACCACGGAGCCTTTGTATTTCTGTACATACGACACAGCTTTCATCGCGGCTTTCTCGCCGCTATTCGCGCCCGCTTTGCTCAAAGCTTCCTTCGCCAGAAGCTCTAGCTCCTTTCGCATATAAAACTTTGTACTACTCATCGCATCAACCACGATCCCTGCGATCTTAACCTCATCTTCTTCGCTGAGCGGCGCCTTCACATTGCGCGGCGTGAACTCATTTACTTTCCACATGCCATCATCGAAGTCGAAGCTGGCCAGATGCTCCTTGGGTTCCATAGCGTTACGCGCTTCGTAAAAGATAGACACATCAGGCTTCTCGCCACTGAGCTTGATACCGCTATCAAACCATCCTGCGAACACACTGCCGCCTCGTGCAGACATGAACGACTTATCATCTGCCCGTTCTTTACCTGTATGGTGAGCGATCACCACGCTGATACCGTGCATGTCGATCAGCATATCAACACGATCCAAGAGTTTGCGTATCTCTGTATTGGAGTTCTCTTCGCCATCGAAGAAGTTAATGATCGGGTCGATCATGACAATGTCGGGTTTGTGGAACGCGATCTCTTGGCTGAACTGTTCAATGTCTTGGTCGCGCATCAGGTTCTTGCGTAGCCTGCCGCTGATGATCAGGTTGCTGTGCCCCATGGACAACAAGTCCTGATCAAACTCAAAGCGCCGATAGTATGTGTCGATACGTCGCTTCAAGAACTCTGCGATGATCTCAGCCTGGAACCACATCACCTTGAGCGGACGGCTGAACTCGACATCCATGAAGTCTGTACCTGTTGTCGCACCGGCTGCGAATGCACCAAGCCAGTTCGACTTACCAATCTTTGGCTTCCCCAGTAGCAGCACCCGACTCTTCTGAAAGATGAAGGCATCGCCCCAGTACTGTTCGATGCCATCGTCGGTCATGGTAGACCACTGATCTGCATTGAACGCCTGAAGTCCTAGCGGCCCCTGCTCTGGTTCTTCTTCACCATCGCGCTTGAGCTTTTCAATCGGGTCTTCTTGTGACTGCAGTTCTTTGAGATCTTCGTTGATCTCTGTCTGCCAAGTAGATGTCTCCCACCCCATGATGCCTGCATTGACATCTTCTGGGTGCCGCTTGATGTGGCCGTTGACGATGCTGATTGTGGTACGGGTGACCTCAATCAAATCCATAGGCGGCACACATGTTTGATTCCAGTCTTGTGCTTTGATCAGCACCTCACGCATACCCCAGCCTTCTTTCACCCACTTACCTGCCAGCCTCGCCAAGGTGTCGTTACGACTGCCTTGCTCCTTTGGGTCTTCTGTAAGCTTGTCTCGAATGCTTTCGACTTTGCTGCCGGTGTTGAAGACATGGACCTGTTGTATATCAGCCTCGCCTAACATCGGCAGGTCATCCATGCCGGTCACGCCGTATGCTTTGTCGCAGGTCATGGTGTAACCGTAAGATGGAGCGACCATGACGTACCCGCCATCGCCTCGCACATCTAGCTTATTCTGACCCACGCTGTTGCGGATCATCGGACCACTGCCTAGGGAATAGAAGTAGTGCTTCCCTCCTCGAGGCGAAGTTTGTGTTAGTGGTGTTCGCGTAATGCCGCCTGCATCTATCCAGTTCACAGCGTCATCTGAGTCTGCATCAACTACGGCGAATGATATGCCGGTAATCGCTGCCCAGTTTGCCGTTGGGTACTGAGCATGCCACTGAACGATTTCATCCTGGGAAGGCTGAATCTTTTGGTAGTGCTGCCATTTAACTCGTGGGGTCTTTGCCCACTTGGCCTTGAGATCTTCTTCGGTATCGAAGGGGTGTCTTTGTCTGAAGTACTGCGGCACAACCTCGCTTGGCGACCCGCATGGGATGATGTGCATCCCGTGTTCCCACATCGTGTGTAGGAGTTCTTCTTTTGCTTCGGGTGACATGGGCCCGTCTGAATCAGAGGATAAAAAAGGCATCATCATTTCACCCTTTGAACCCAGTAAGAATCTTCTTTGATCCTTCTTGACCTGACCTTCATTCCCAGTTTGTACGCAGAAGTCCTAATAGATCTGACCTCTTCTTCGCTGCTCAAAAATATCGCGTCATTGACTTCCATTTTTGATAAAAGCTTTTGCCATTTGCCAGACCCTTTTGTACCGTGTGGCGGCACGGAGGAGTTCTTTTCTATCACATAGTCCATTTCTGGCTCCTTAAACCTTGCGCCGATATTATCCTGCTATATTCTTTATTACAATTTTTTTTCCAAAAGGTGTTGCACTTTTCTTTCGCCTAAGTCATTCTCGGTTCCGTAGAGAGTTGAGTTGATAGATAGATAGAAAAGGAAAAGGATATGGCAAGCATTGAATGTTTGGCTAAGCAATGGCTTGGAGCGAAAGAAAAGAAAGCAGAGATTGATCGGCACATCCAACGGATTGAACGTGAAATCCTTGATTCAAAAGAAGCAAGTGAGCTTCTAAGACCCATCCACAATGAAGGCGGTGAGAAGACTAAAGACGGCATCACCGTCGCCATTAGTCGTACCCACATCTGGGATCAACCCCGGATTGATGAACTCCTAGAGGATACTCCTCGAAGCGAGTGGCCTTCCTTTGTTTCCCAGCACACTTCCTACAAGATCGATATGCGTTCGTTTCAGACGTATGCCATGAACCATCCAAAGGATTCAGGCAAGTGGCACGATGCACACTCGATCAAACTCGGTGACCCTAAGGTCAAAACCATCAAGGCTGAAAACATAAAGGAGGCATAGCATGTCGTTACTTCAGCAAGTGACGAGCACCCGCGAAAGCGGTGGCTCAATACCGCCTGTCAGGATAAACATCCAGGGCACGGACGGTATCGGTAAAAGCACCTTTGGTGCAGGGGCTGACAGCCCTATCTTTATACAGGCAGAAGATGGCCTGTCATTCATAAGCGCCCCGCGCTTCCCTCAAGCGGATACATGGCAGGAGCTTCTTGAACAAGTGAAGACGCTTGTCATGGAAGAGCATCCGTATAAGACGGTTGTGCTGGATACCACTGACGCTGCCGCCAAGTTGGGCGAAGCATATGTGTGTGCTCAGAATGGTTGGACATCGGCGGCAGACCCCAAGGCAAGATACGGTGCGTTCTACGTTGCCGAAGAAAACTCTTGGGTACACTTGCTGTCAGGCCTCAATGCGCTGCATACCCAGAAGGGTATGAACATCATTTTGTTAAGCCACGTTGCTTCCAAGGCATACAAAGATCCTGAACTGGAGCCGTATGACCGATGGGAGATGCGTTGCAACAAGAAGGTGAACGCGCTTATCAAAGATTGGGTTGATTTCAACCTGTTCGCAAACTACGAAACCCAGTTGATCAAGGACGGCCAGAAGGCCAGAGGTGTCAGCTACGGTAACCGTGGTTTGTATACAAAGTTTGCTGCGGCATACGATGCGAAGTCTCGTATCGACCTGCCCTCCAAGCTTGAGTTTTCATGGGATAAGTTCATGGAAGCTTACAACGCAGCACTCGCTGCAAACACAAACACTGAAGCAGCTTAAAGGAGCAGCACTATGGGTCTATTAGATCAAGGTATCGATGTCAGCAATATTGAAGTTACTGACAACGACAATACACCGTTTCCAGAAGGGGACTACACACTAGCTGCGGCGCTGTTCACCGAAGAGGTGTCGAAGGCCGGTAACGAGATGATCAAGATTGAGTTCAACGTAGTTGGACCAACTCACGCAGGTCGTAAGATCTGGGATTACTTTGTTCTCAACAACCAGGTTGGCCTGTCTCGACTGAAGGCTTTCATCGGATCAACAGGACAGGATGCATCTCAGTCGTTGAACACCGACATGCTTCGTGCCGCGATGGGCAAGCAGTTTACTGCAGCGATCAAGGTCGAGCCTGCTTCAGGCCAGTACGGGCCCAGCAACAAGATTGGTGGATACAAGTCTGGTGCCGGTGCGCCTCAGGCTCACGCTCAAACTGAGCAGCCACAACAGGCACAAGCCACGCCAGCCCCTGGGTTGAACACCGCAAGCTGGTCTTGATGTGAAATTGGTCGGGGCCGATACCGCATTGTCCGTTGTTGCAATTGGTGCGGTAGAGGCTTGATACCCACGTTCCCGTCCGTGTGACCGAAGGCGGGACTAATTCAAACAGAAAGGAACTGATATGAACTTACATTCTGAAAAAACATTACGCTTCACCCGTAACGCACTGAACAGCCACATCATGGCTGAAGCCGTCAAAAGCGGAACGAAGAAAACGGCAGCGACTGCGGTCATTGCCAAGAGCGTTAGTGTTGATCGCAAGAGCTTGAAGGATTTTGTTGAAGGCGATGTCGCCAAACCATCCAAGAGGGTCATGCAGAAGTATGTCGATTGGCTAGGGAAAAACCCTGAAAAAACTTCTGATCCTCGTGATGAAAAGCCTAAGCCAGCTTCCAAGCCTGCTGTTAAAAAAGCTGAATCTTTAAGCGATGAAGATATCGCTTTAGTTCTAGATGTGTTGCACAACACCCAGCTAGATCTCGAAAGTGATCGTAGCGCAATGGAGTATCCGGCAGACGGGATTGAATACAGTCTTGCTTCTATTCGGGCTGTGCATTATCGAGAAGAACGAGTTAATCAAGTGTGCAAGAAGCTTGAATCATTGGCTTCGTGCGAGTTTGATTTTGATGATCAATTGCAATGTTTGGTTATCAAAGCATGAGTGATGAAGAGTTCGATATTGAAATGGAAGGCGGCAGTGAAGATCACGAGTACGCCATGGACCTGATCAGGAACTTGATGGAAGTCAGCGCGAAAGATTTAGACTCTCGCATCCTGGTCGAGGTCATGATGGTGTATTCGCTTGGTTGGAACATGGCTCATGGCGACATAGAGCTAATGTCTCAACTGCTGCCTCAGGTTATTAGCCGCATTAAAGATGGCAGTTATAAAGAAGCTGTTGATTTCTTGCGTGATGAAGATGAAGAAGAGGAGAGGATATGTCATTAGCTACCGAATCTCGATTCAAAATTCGTAAACGCGCCGTTCTGCGGTGCATTTACAAATCACCAGAGGATAGTTGGGCTAAGAATTACTGGCGCAACACCTATAAAAGATTGATTGAAGAGCGAAGTGATGAAGTTAAGGTATTACCAAGAAGAAGCAATTGAAGCAGCACTGCACTGGTTTGATACCCAAGCAACACATCCGCTAATCGTTCTGCCTACTGGGGCTGGCAAGACAGTTGTCTTTGCCAACCTCATCAAGCAACTGTTCGATGCAGAGCCTGACTGCAGAGTCTTGATCCTCGCGCATCGACAGGAGCTTGTCACCCAGGCTGAAGACAAACTCAAGAAAGTATGGCCATGTGCGCCATCTGGGATTCTTGCAGCCGGTCTTCGCCAGTACGAAGTCGATGGTCGTATCGTGATTGCCAGCAGAGATACGCTGGCTACACCCAAGCGACTGGCTTCTTCTGGCCATTTCGACTACATCATCGTGGACGAGGCCCACCATGTGGCGCCGGACCCGAAGACGCGATACCGCAAGATCTTTGATTACTTTGATGAAGAGCAGTGGACACCGCCCAAGATCCTTGGCGTGACCGCCACCCCCTTCCGTATGGGTCAGGGCTTCATATACGGCCTAGACGGTCAGTTTTTCTCAGGCGTAGCCTACCGCGTAGGCATACCCGAAATGATCAAGAACGGCTATCTGTGCCGCCTGTCGGCATACAAGGTCAGCGATGACGCTGTGATCGATGCTTCTACTGCGCGAGTGAAATTCAAAGGTGGTGACTACCGTGAATCCGACATTGCAAAGCTGGCCATGGAAGATCAAACCATGTTGGCCATCGTTGCCGATTGGATCGATAAGGCGTACAGCAAGGGCAGGATGAGCAGCGTGTTCTTCTGTATCACCGTGGCTCATGCTGAAAAGATGTGCATGTACCTACGTCAGGCAGGCATCGAGGCTGCAGTTGTGACGGGTGAAACGCCCCAGGCTCAGCGTGAAGATATATTGGAACGCTTTGAGGACGGCAAGATACACGCGCTGTGTAACGTCGCTGTACTCACTGAAGGTTGGGACGCGCCTCGTACCGACTGCATCGCATTGCTGCGCCCCACCAAATCACTGGGCCTGTACATGCAGATCTGTGGCCGTGGCATGCGAACCTGGGGTGACAAGAAAGACTGCTTGCTGTTGGACTACGGCGAGAACATGAACCGCCATGGCTGCATTGATACCGCCAGACCTGTCACGCCTAAGGATGAAGACAAAGAAAAAGAGACAAAGATCTGGATTTGTGACTCTTGTGTCGCCGTCAACGACATAGACGATAAGACTTGCGTCGAGTGTGGCGCACCCAAGCCAGCGCCTGTACAGCAGCCCAAGCTGTTTGAAGAAGAAGAGAAGGATGCTGCCGCAACCAGGCAGGCGGCCCAAGGGTCTGTGTTATCTGATGAGCTTGATGAGCCAGCGCAGAAGCTTGAGAAGATCAAGAACATTGATTTCATTACTGCACAAAGAAAGACATCGAAGAGTGGTAACGATTATTTAAACGTTGCGTTCTCTAGCCCTAACGAATACTGGCCACAGAACATGCCCATCATGCTGGGTATGCGCGGCAAAGCAGGCTCACTAGCTGAGCGCAAGTGGCGGGCCCTGACAAACAATTACGCTTGCCCAATCAACATCGATGATGCGGTTGACCAAGTGAACAATGAACGTGTGCTCAGTCACATCAAACAAATAACTGTAAGAAAAGAAGGAAGGTACTGGAATGTCGTTAG
>Ga0181403_1000250_pt1 | contig 12927 bp, 21 predicted proteins | sample 26SPOviralmetaG_FD_130132 | JGI IMG/M metagenome (GOLD analysis project Ga0181403, IMG submission 130132) | Marine viral communities from the oligotrophic San Pedro Time Series (SPOT) site, San Pedro Channel, CA, USA - 26 SPOT_SRF_2011-09-28 | ecosystem: Environmental > Aquatic > Marine > Strait...
ATCGCCATCGCTGTGGCAAAGCCTTTAGTGGCTGCCCCTATGTCATCTGCAAGCTCTGATGCACTCCTGCCTTCAACACTTGTTCCGTCAACTCGTAGAAAATCATTGTCTGCAACACTTGCGTTTGCAACCAAAACATTACCATTTGATATACCAGTAGACAATGTTGCTGTTGTTGTTATAGCTACATCGTTAAGTGTCATAGCATCAGCCTCAAGCGTTCCATCTACATCTACATTGCCAGACACATCTAGTGAACCAAACGTACCAACACCAAACACCACGTTGCCTACAGTGCCACTGAACACTTCACTGCTATTTGTAGCATCTGGAACAAATGTAAAAGCTGTAGCACTATCATCGAAACCAAAGAAACCTACTTTAGCTGCTGATCCAGTATGATATCGGAACTCTACACCTCTATCTTTATTGTCATCACTTCCTGGTGCAGAGTCTCCTCCAAGTGTTATTATAGGATCATCTACAGTTAAGGTAGAGCTGTTAATCGTAGTAGTTGTGCCATTTACTGTAAGGTCACCTGCAAAGGTAGCATTTGCACCGCTGAAGGTTAAGGCTGTTGTAGGAGTTGACCCTGACTTTACTACAAGTTCACCACTGCTATTTGTTAGGCTACCATATGTAGTACCATCATCTTTTAGCGTTACATCGGCTCCACCTGCATCTAAGGTTATATCCCCTGCTGAATCTAGTGTAATTGTTGACCCTGTTAAAGTTTCTATAACAGGGCTTGTGAGTGTTTTGTTTGTTAATGTTTGTGTGATATCTACAGCGACTAATGCTTGTGCAGAGCCATCGTTACTACCACTGGGTAATAATAAAGTGTTACTAGCACTTGCTGAGTGAGGTTGAGATTTTAAAGTTTGACCATGTGAATTATTCTGGCAATTTAATATTATCTTACCTTGATTCTCCGACCCTGTGTTGTTGCCTTTTACAACAAGACCTCCAGTACCATGAGGAGCCACTTCTATATTAGCATTCCCAGAAGCTGATATTATATCGTTGCCATTTACATCTAGATTGCCCCCTAACTGAGGACTCGTGTCGTTTACTACATCAACACCTGTAAGACTTGCGCCACTCCCACTAAAAGCAGTGGCTGTTACTGTACCTCCTATGGCCACATTATTACTGCCATCTTCAACAACAATCTTACTGGCAGGAACTGTTATGAATACTTCTTTAGTGCCTACACCAAGATCTACTTTGTTCCCGCTATTTGAACTAGCAAAGATAGTACCTCGTGCTAACGTGTTAGAGGAATATGTACCAAGCCCGACTTCAAACGTATTATTAGTGTTATCTACAATCGCATAATAAGTAGTATCTGAATTAGATAAATTAGCAGAAAATCTTTCAAAGTTGGTTACCGCGGCATCTAGGGTAAGTGTCCCTGTCCCTGTGGTTACAGTCGATTCTTTTACTCTATCTTCTATTTTAAATGCCATTAGGCTATCCTTATTAACGCATTACTTGCGTCATTAGTAGGAAAGTTTATCTGAAACGTACCACTTGATGCTGATTTATCCGCCCCAAAATCCAAGACACATACTGCTTTGTCACTGTTTGTATCATTGTATATCAACGCCCCTCTTGCGGTTAAGGTAACCCCAGAAAATATCAGAGGGCTAAACTGCGTTGTGGCTGTTGAAGTGGATTTTAATGAAGGTGCGACGTTAGTTAATGCGCCACCCCCCGCAGAATAGTCTCCAGTATTACTTACCTCGTTAGAAGCCGAACTGCTGTAGGCTGTGACTGTAGCATCCATAGTGCTGCTGCTTCCCCCTAGATTATCGTTGCCTGCCTGAGAGTTCGTATACATGGCAAACTTAAAAGTATTACCACTACCTGTAAAATTATGCACACCTTCTAGTAACTCTTGTTTGAATGAATTACATAATGCGTTGCCTGAAAAAGCCATTATATTCTCCTTATGTGTTCTGCAAGCTTATCGTGTCCTGCATCTTTTATTGCATTATATATTGTCACCCTATCATGCTGTATAGCTTGTTTCATATATTCTAGTATAACACGTTCTAGATGACCACGGAATGCTTGCGCCTGATCTCTTATAGCAGGTGGCGCTGTATCACTTACAGATATAATTTTATCTAAACATAACGCTGTTACCTCTTCAGGAGTTAAACCTCTATTATCAGTGGTTGTTACATCTACACTAAAGTTCTCACCCATTTTTATTGCGTTTGTTAACATTAACTAGCCTCTACCTTATACGTTCCAGATCTGTAGTTATCTGTAACATTTCTACCCTCATATGCGTTTTTAAGCAACGTAATTGATTGTAAGTACAGTTTCTCATAATTCTGTATGACATCTGGTTCTTGCTTTTGAAACCGTACAGCTTCTATCAATGCTCCGTTTAACAAGGCAGAATCAAAGTCATCCCCCAAGAAGGTGTTAGTAGCCGTGACAATAGATGTCGGATAGTGACCATAATAAAGTTCTACGTTGTATGCAGCATCGGGTGTAGGTCCTAGTATAAAAAACCCGTCTGACCACTGTGAATAATGCTTGGGTGTACCTGTTGTAGAAGGATTTGGGTACGCCTCACGCATAAAATTAACGTCTTTATATAGTAGAAAAGAGTATACGTTTCCTGATGTGGTGTATACAGCCATGCTGTAAGGATACAAAAAGTCTGCAGGAAGAGCTAAATATTTGTTGCTTGATGTGGTCGTGGCAGACACATTCTTACGTAACGCAGGTATCTGTACAGTATTGTATATCTTCTGTTCGGCTTGTTGTATAAACATGTTTACCTGTGCATCTGTAAACGTTGTCTCACATATGTCCGCTATATTTGTTTTTAAGTCTGTATAATTCATGTTGCCACCGTTACCGATCCCACACTACTAACCATTTTTAAACTACTACTCTTACTTAATCCATAAATGTTTTGTCCGTCCCCAACAGGATTCCAACCCCACGCATAATTTCTACTTTGTGTGTATCCTGCAAAGTCAGGACGTGGGTTACGTATTGCCTGGGGATCTCGTACAGGAAACATACCTTGTTTATTTTGTGGGTGGTCTGGACTAAAACAGTCTGGACACGCTTTTATATTAGTGTCCCTACCCCTAGTAATTATATTTTTTAGCTCTCTAAGTTTATAACGAAACCCGCAAATGTCACATTCAGCTATTGCTCTTTTGCTAGATGCAAATGCTACAGTCACTAGATCCTCCCTACTCGTGGTACAAACCGTTCAGACACTTTCTCCCTGTCTTCACCCGCTGCAAGGTTGTACTGCTCATCATAATCAGCTTTTAACATCTGTAATCTGCCCGATAGTTCAGGTGTTTTTATAGCTATGTTATACGCCAACCCTGCTACCAGACAAGGTAAAAATCTAAAGTTCATATCTGCTGTTTCTACACCATTCCCTGCATCTTCCATACGTCGTAGTCGCCAGTATACAAAACTGTAAGACTTATCAGGCACAGGCCATAGGTTTATTCGTGGAGCATCACGTAGTCGTTCAACCCATACTTGAATGGGCCTACCACGTATTAACTTGTTAGGGATAGTAGCGAAGGTACTCACACCAATACGACTTATGGTGAGATCAGATTGTGTAGATCCTCCATCACCATACTGACCTCCAGAACCACTGTCACCTGTTCGTATGACTTGATCTAGTAGATCTATAGTATCTGCGGCAAGCGTGTACTGCGCTGTACCTGCGGTGATGGCTTGTGTTGCGCTGTCTATTGTCCAGAGGTTCAAACCTCTGTTTTGCCATTCTATAGTCAGTAAGTTCATGGATCTACGGGCAGTTCTCAGATCATATCCAGAACGCATCTCACGACCTGCACGTTCCCACGCCTCTTCAGCGATCTCCGTGAAGTCCATGTTGAATGCTGTAGTACCCGATGTAGCCATAGTTAGTCCTTACTAGGTGTGTGTAGCACATGTGCAAAGTAATCATCTACCTCTTTTAACAACTCACCTTTTGATTTGCGCCTATCTAGCTCCACACCATGCTCACGCATCATGGCTTCTAGTTCTAACTTTGTCATAGACTTGTAGTCAGGAGAGTCATCAGATACTGCCTCTTCTACAGGTTTTGTAGTTGTGCCTCCCATAGACTTTAGTCTCTCTTCGGCTTCTTCTTTTGTCATCGGATCAAACACAACAGTGGTGTGTGTTCCATCGCTATTATTTTCTGCTATCTGATACACAGGTTCTCCTGTTGCAAATGTACCATTCTGTATAAGTTTCATGTTATCTCCTAAATGTATTGTGTCTTTTTTCTTCTGTTTGCCATTATAGCACCGCATCCTCGCGCGATACTTCGTTTACGTCGAGCAAGCCCCCCGCCTCTTAATTTTATAGACCCACCTTTTTTCTTTTTCTCAGGCTCGGCTAGGTCGGGTCTCCCTTGCTGTATAAAAAATTGCTGTAGACTTATAGTATTTTGAAGCGCATCGTCATCAAAATATTTTTCTCTTAGTTCTTGTTCAGATTTAGCCATGCCTTCTTCTCCTTGCAAGTCCGCCCGTTCGTAATTTTACTGTAGCAGGTTTGGTGTTTTTTACCACAGTTTTACCTTTTGAGCCTTCACGCTTCTTTTTCTTAGCTGTAGTAGCTCGTTGAGATTGACTAAGACTGCTAGCTTTACTACGTGGTAAACACCTATCTGGGTTCTTTTTATCCTTAGATGTACCGCACTTACCTTTTATTTTACCGTCAGTACCGATACGAACCCAGTCTTGTTTTACCCAATCTTTTAAAGCGCCCATTACTTCTTCTTTCTTTTACTACCTTTAGCATAGCTTGGATCTTTACAATACTTAGATGCTGCCATATTAGCGTAGGCGCTTGGGTACGTATCAAATGTACGTTTAGCCCAAGCTTTACCTGATGGGCATATTTTGCCCCCTTTTTTATAGTATCTACGCATCATGTCTTCACACCATTTTCGCTGGTCTTACACCCTTTTGTGCTATACCTGCGCCTCTTACCTTGGCTTTAGACTTCTTCTTGCCGCCTTTAGCACCGCCTTTGACCATCTTACCTTTAGCCATCATCTTCTTGGTCATGCCTCCGCCAGCCATCATCTTCTTCTTGGTCATACCACCACCGTACATCATCTTAAAATCTTCACCAGATATCTTTCCGTCGCTATTCTTATCTAGTTTAGCCTGACCTCCGACAAGTTTACCCTTGGACATCATCTTCTTCTTGACCATTTTACCATTAGCCATCATTTTCTTGGTCTTACCACCAGCCATCATCTTTTTCTTCTTAATCATCTTCTTGCTCCTCGTATAAATTATTAAAAACACGTTTAGTGTCTAGCACGTATTCGTGGTTCTGTTTAGAATGAAAAGTATGTTGATTCGGTCTGAAATCTGGTGCGCCTTCGCCCACCTCAAACCACGCAGGGTGCGTAACCCGAACCCGATTGTTAGGTAACGCTACTATGTTACCTGTATACTCTCCTGCATCTAACAGTTCAAGAACATGACTCTGTTTGTGTTGGGCAGGATCGTCCGCTACTTCACTGTTTGTGTAGTCCACAGTAAAATAGTATTTCGCAGGATAGAACTCTCCGTCTACCTTGGCTATCCAAGGGGCAGGTGTGGCTCTATTCAATACATAAACTGAATGATCGTGAGACATACAATCCCACGGTTGTGCTATATACGGTGGCATCTCTGTGGGCCACTCTTCGTAACTGGTATCAGCAACCAACGCTGTTATAGGCATTCTAGCCCACATGGCTCCACCATGTACGTTTGGCTCATCCGTGTCGTCAGTCTCGCACCCAGTAAATATTACTTGGAAACTTAGACTCCGATTTGGCATTGTTGTTACAGCTATAACCATTACGTGTAAAAATTCTCCTTGATACTCTATAAAATTCTTCGTGTACTCTCGTCTTACCCATGCTTTAAAATACGGTACGTTACTTTGTAAATACGCCATCTTTCTTCTTTCTCTCTTTCTCTGCCTTTTTCTTCCTCTTCTGGGAGAGTTTAGACATTTTGTTTGGTGGGTTTTTGATCTGCTTACCCATTTGTGCGCGAGATATTGTCATCTCATCTTACACTTTCTAACGCCTTTTCTGGCGATACCTACCCCACGAATTTTTTTTGCGGGTTTCTTTTTTACTTTCTTCCCTTCACTGTAAGAATTTGCACCTTTGTATAGAAGACGCGGCTGATCGTATCCAGTTGGTTCCCCCATTTTTATTATTGGATCTACAAACTCTAAATTTTTTTCTAAGTTACGTCTTCTCGCTAACTCTTCTCGTCTACTTCTTTCATCCTCTATCATCCCTATGGGTGTAGCACTTGCTCGTGTATTTCCGTAACCTTCCTTGTATATCTTACCTAGCTCATACAACTCTTTATTTTTCATATCTCCAAACACATCATCTCTTTTAGCCAGTGGAGATTTCATTCCGAGCATAGCTTTCGTACGCTCAAGCAGCTTTTGAGAGTAGGGTCGGTCAGAAGCTGTCACCATTTTAGATTTTCTATCTTTACTTCGCTTACGAACCTCATCCATCTTTTTTTTAGTTTTATCATACTTGGCTTGCCTAGAACCGCCAATCTTGTTATATTTGTCATTACTCATTTAACACCTCCATCTTCTTCTAGCTTGTCTTAACCGACTATTCGGATCTTTAGCCGCTTTAGGAAATTGTTTCATTTGCCCTGCACTTCTAGCGCAATATGACTTTCTTCTAGACGCTCGTTTGCCTGTAGGCTTCTTCTCCGTTACAGCCGTCTTCAACTTAGATCCAGGGTTTTGCCGTCTGTATTTAGCAACACCCTTTGCCGTCATGCCCGCACCAGACTTAGTGGGGCGTTTATCCCCACTTTTTATGGACATACCTTTCATGCCCTTGTCTTTGCGAACCTTACCGCCTCTTTTGTAGTCGTTACGCATAACTAGGCATTATGACAAGAACAAGGTAAGCTTGTTACCACTGCCAGTAAAAGCGTTGATGTAAACGCCATTTTCTGCAAGAATACCGTCAGCTGGAATATTTAAGTGATGCAGACCTGTTGGAAAACTTTGAACCAATATATCTGACCCACCTGAACCATCTTTAATAGTTACGGCTCCAGCTGAGTTAGCAAAAATAACAAGTTGCCTCAACCTTGATCTAGCAGGTCCAATAACTGCGGCAGCATCACCTTGATCGTGGTTGAAGGCTTTTACATCTGATCTAGCCATTTATACCTCCTATTACTGGTCAGCAAAAGCTGGCGCATCTTCAGAGACTACGTTACCCCAAATATAGTAATTTGTGCTGTCTTTAGCTACTATATTTATTTCCATGCTTCCAAAATCAGTTAATGTTAACTTTGAGTTAGAACTACCGTTTGCATACACACTAACATTATCTGCGTTAGTATCTAAATGTTGAACATTCCCTAGGAAAAAATTAGTATTACCAGGAGTGATAATAATCAGATTTTCTGCTTCCTCTGCTGCTCCTGCATAGATAAACTTAAACGTAGCTCCTGCAACTGGTGCTGGCAACGTTATTGTTCTATTGGATGCAAGTGCTGGTACAGCAAGAACTCTCCCACTATGTGTTGCATTATCAAGTGTTTTATCTTCATCACCTAATGCAACTGGTGCGTCACCCATAGTAATAACTTCTGTTATTGTGCCAGTAGATGAATTTTTACTGATTGTTTTAATTGTACTTTCAGACCTAATAGGGCCTGCGAATGTAGTGTTAGCCATGTGAACCTCCTTGTCGTGGCTGAAGTCAATCACACTATGTGATTGTCAAGGTAAGCGTAGTATAGAGTAAAAAAGGGCGACCCGCAAGCCGCCCTTTGATTTTTTCTTAGGCTCCTGGGGAACCAAAGATTCCTAATGGATCAGATACACCGAAAGAGTATCTCTCTCTAGCCTTGTATCTGCTGTTGCCTGTATCAAAGTCAGCATCCATAGACGTAGCCATTGGACTACGTGTAAAGTGCTTAAGACCGTTTGGTACATCCGTTAGTAGGAAGAAAGCATCTGTATCAGTCAGGTAGTGATTGATAGTATAGCCTTCTGGGATAGAACCATTATTGCGTAGTGCATTAAGGTCGTTATCCGCGGTTCCTACTCTACCCTCAGTTTCTAACAATCTTGTTGCCACAAACTGTAGGTTCGGTGGAATCACTAACTTTCGAGGTCTTGCTGCAATGAGAAGTCCTCTTTCATCAGTCCAACCTGCGATCTGAATAACTGCGGCTTCCAAAGAAGTTTCGTTAAGATCGGCAGCGACTGCTGGTTCGTTAGAGTTAGTTCCACCACTCACTAATGGGTGCGCAGTAGAACAAAGCTCCACTCCATCTCCATAAGTAGTACCAGAGTCAAAAGCATTGTTTAGGATAGTTGTTGCTTTTACCTGCTTGGTGTACGCCATTGCGCGAGCCAGTGCCTTTGTATAACGTGCTGACAAAGAGTCATACAAGTTATCTTCGATAGCCTCCTCAGTAATTGCGAAGCCCATCGCCACTGTTTCGTGTGTGTAGCGAGCCGTGAATGCTTCCTGTGCATTGTCATATTCGATGGCAGAACCTTCGTCCTTGACTGGTGCAGCAGAAAAGCCTGATAGTTTAGTTTCTTCTTCAAAAGAACGGTCAGAAGTCTCTGATTCAAAGATTTCCGCGTGTTCTTCCCCGTACTTTGCATACTCTAAACCGAATAGTGCATTAAGACCAGGAAGTAGCTCTTTAAGAAGTTGCGCTCTAGATATTGCCATTGTCTATACCTCCTACAGTCCAACTGGGTTACGATAAGCGTGTCCACCGATGAACACGTTACTACCATTATCAGTATGTGTGCTGTATATGACAAGCACTTCTTGGAAGGTATCGCTACCTGTCGCAGTGGTGTCAACTACATCAATGATTTGAAATGGTAGTGTTGAAGTGGTAGCAACTGAATTGTTGATAGCAAGCTTAGATGCTCCATTAGCAGTAGTTAATGTATTACTAATGATTGAAGCCTTGTTACCAATAACCGTTCTTCCCAATGTTGCCATTGTCGTACCTGAAGAGCAGATAGCTGCTTTAAGTATGATGTCTGGATCATCAACAACAGACGCATGAATATCACTAGCAACGATGCTGCCAGGATATTGATTGTTGAATGTTAGTTGCTTTGTATTAGGGTCAGTATAGGAACAACCCATAAAAACACCTAATGTTCCAGTTGCTGGGAAAGCGGTTGTACTTCCGTCGCGTTCGATAGTTCCGTCGTTTACACGCTTCACTAAGTCGCCTTTTCCGATAGCTGTGCCGTAGTTGCTAGCTATCTTCATTTGCCGAGTAGCACCTGTGTAGGAACGACCACCGATCAAACCAACGGGTACTAGCCCATAAGGGGCAGCGATAGTTGGATAAGCCATAAAAATAGTCTCCTGTTAAAATTAATTGCCTTTGCCAAAAGTGACCTTAGACTTCCGTTCGTTAAATAGCGGCATTCTAGGGTCGTTTTCTCGCATGAGGTTGTTGTCTACTGACTTCATTTGATTATCGGTCTGAGACTTATAGTACGCAGTCCTTTGATCTTTGAGTTCAGTTGGAGCCTTACACAGCATTAGTCCCCCTATTACAATGTTATCTTTGAACCGTTCGTTCTCAATAGTTACCAAAGTAATTTCTGGGTGATCCGTTGCTTTTACTGGTTCCCAACCCTCACGTAATTTGGAGGAAACATTAGTGGCATCGACTTGACCTTGAGTGCTTGTTCGTATCCAACGGTACGTATACCCTGGCTCTGGCGTAGGTGAAGGTAAAACTTCGGGTCGCTGCCAAGCCTTCTTCTGTACTGTCTTCTCACGAGTTTCAAGTTCTCTATTAATTCTGTTCTCAGCCATTATTCTTTCCTCATTTCTTCTGCAACCTTTTGGGCGTATAATTCGATAGGTACTCCTAATCGTTTCGCTATGGCAACCTGTGTTTTATTTAGCTTCACCTTTTTAGGGGCTACGCTTCGCGTTGCGGGTGCAACCACATTAGCCTGTTTTTTCGGCTTTTCAGCCTCTTCGGTCTCTGCAATCTCCTCTTCGAACTTATCTGGGAAGAGCTGCCGCATACGAGTATCTATTGCCTCGTAGTATTCGTCACTCTGCAAATCAACTCCTTGCTTGGCAAGTTTGTTGTGCAAGCCCAGTGCCAGACTTGTCATCTCATCGTCTGTACCGAACCAAGTGTTCTTTTTTGCCCAATCCTGCGCCCGTGGATCTACAGTAGGGGTGGCAGGTTTAGGCTCTTCTTTACTTTTTACCTCATCAGTTTCTTCCTGTAAAGAAGGAACTTTGAAATTATTTAACTTATCAGTCTTTATCTTAGCATTTGTTATACTCTCCTGTGCAGCTATAACAGCGTCTGTGTCCCCTGCATCATAGGCGGTTTTGTATGCGTTTTTAGCCTGTGTAAGTTCTATTTCTGCCGTCTTTTTAGCTTGTTCTATGAGAGCTGTTTGATTCTTGTTAACGCTACCTTTCAGTTTGTTATTCTCATCTCGTATGGATTTTACAAACCGTTCTAGCTCATCACGCTCTCTTAAGGCTGCTTCTTTTGCCCGCCTTTCATCGTGATAACCTTTGCTAAAATGTTGAATACGTTTTCTAACTTTTTCAGAATAATCCTCAAGCTCCTCGTCAGTGACCTCTTCAGGTGGCTCAGAAGGTTTACGATTTCTGTCAGCTTTCGGTGTATCATCGACAACTTCAACTTCAAACTCATCTTTAGGAGTAGCCTTTTTGATTCCTTTATCGTCTGCTCCGTTAACTTTTGGTTCATCTTTCTCTTCTTTCTTACCTGATATATCTATCTCTACAGCACTAGAATCTTCTATATCTATCTGCTGATTTGCCGCGTCTCCATCAGGATCAGGGAATGAGTACTCTACTTTTTCAAATGCCATTTTCTACCTCTTATGCTCTCGTGATACCACGAGGATCTGTTACTACAGCCTCTATAGAATCATCGTTTAATAAACGATACTCTTTTCCAGCTACTTTAAATCGTGTTCCGCTATTGGCTCGAAACATAACAAAATCACCTTGTTTACACCATGCGCCATCAGGAAACCTTTCTTTGTCTCCATACGCACCACTGCCCATATCTACTACAAGCCCCATAATAGACATGATATAATCGTGGTGTACCTCCTTATCTGTTTTCAAGACGCTAGTATTCCCATACGTCTTTTCTATTTCAGGTAAAGCTATAAGCACTCTATATCCCACAGGTCGTGGTAGTTGCTGCTCTAGTTCGTTGTCCGTTAGTTTTACTGCTTCAGTCATCGTCACCTTCCAGTTGTTGCTTCGCAAGGTCTTTTATGTGTAGTACGCTGGACTTTAGACCTCGTATCAGTCCAACGATCTCCCTATAGTTCGGATAGTCTTTTGCCGATCCTGCGTTTAGGAAATTCTGTGCAGAGGTCATTTCTTCCTCGATTTTGTCAATTAGCACGTCATAGACGGTTTTAGCCATTAATTACCTTTCTGTAGTTTAGCGGCTTCTAACATAGCGTCGGCTTTATCCTTCTTTGCCTTTCGCTCTTGTTCAGCCTGTTGCAGGGCTACATCGGCTTTATCTTTCTCAGCCTTACGCTGTACTTCCTGCGCCTTGATTTGAATTTCTGCTTGCTGCATCTGCACTACGGGGTCTTGTGCTTTCTGCTGTGCTTGTTTCTGTGCAGCCTGTTGCATGTGAGACTGTGTTAGTTCTTTACCTGCTTGTGCTACTAATCTTGACAAGTTAACCTCCACTTCTTCTGGCAATTCTTCGTTTGGCGTGGGTAGTTCAACACCAAGTCGCTCCTCTATATCTTTTCGATACTTAAACCCAAGATGTTCAGCTATGTGTGCCTGTAAAGAAGCCATTATCTGCTTTGCTTGGGGGTTCTGCCCTATCATCTGCGCGATCATAGGATCTTGCATAAACGCCATATGTGTTTCGATATGTGCGTCTTGATCCTGATATATAAACGCTCGCATTGGTTTGCCTTGTAGAGCTGCCATATTTTCGCTGATAGGATCTGTCGGTTTCATGTCGTCTTTTATAGGAACTATCTTTTCAGCGTTCTTTACCCCAAGGACTTCTATCATCTGCCTATGTAACTGAGGTAAGTCGTATATCTGTGGTGCAGCCTGTGCCATTTGAAACACAGCTTGGTGCTGCACCACCCTTTGCGCCATCGTGGAGCTGTTCGGGTCTGATACAGGGATGACATCAGTCATGGCATAGTCCGCCTGTCGTGCTGATACCTCACCTCTTTCAGGTTGGTAATCATACTCTAAAGGGGCGTACTCAGCCATTAATCGTTTTAATAATTTAAACTCTTGTTTCATGGCGTAATGCACACGAGCCTGCACAGCTGCCATAGGTTTTAGTGTTCTTTCTAACAAGGCAAGGGTCGTACCTACAGGAGCATTGGCAGACATGTCCGATATGTTCATATCGCTTATAGCCCCTAATCGACGACCTTCGTTAGTTATATCTTTCAACAAAGCCAATAACACTTGGCTAGGTTCTTTGTAGGGCAGGGGCATAATGTTGTCACGTATACTACCCGATGGTACGTCTACGTCTCGGAAAGACCCAGGTTCTATGGGAGTATCATCTCCTTTGATACGCAACCCTCTAGCTTTTAGTCCTCCTGGGAGGTTCGCCAATGTGCCTGCGTCTACAAGCTGACGTATGATTGATGTACCTGCTCGTGCGTATCCACCAATAATATGTATCAGTCCAAGACCGTAAAACCCGAAGCCAGAAGTATATACATAATGCACAAAGTGTTGTCTTTTTAACATCAGAGTATCATCAGGGTTCCAGTTACGTCGTATGGATAATACTTGATACGAACCACGTTCTATAGATACTATATACGGCTTGGCTATGCCTTCAT
>Ga0181403_1000252_pt1 | contig 12870 bp, 25 predicted proteins | sample 26SPOviralmetaG_FD_130132 | JGI IMG/M metagenome (GOLD analysis project Ga0181403, IMG submission 130132) | Marine viral communities from the oligotrophic San Pedro Time Series (SPOT) site, San Pedro Channel, CA, USA - 26 SPOT_SRF_2011-09-28 | ecosystem: Environmental > Aquatic > Marine > Strait...
ATATATAAAATATTTTAAGCCACACAAATAAACTACAATAAAAAACTTATCCTGACGACTTGACGATATTTTTCTTCAAATTTATTTTTTATATATTCTTTCTTTATATTTTTTTTTTTTTTCTTCAAAATAGAGTATAATTCGTTAAAATCTTCAAAATACTTGATAATCAATAAGTTACAATTTTAAAGTCGTCATAAAGTCGTCATAATTCTGACGAAACTCGTCAGCTTTGGCTTAAAAAACTGTGAGATGTATATAATTTTGGGGTAATATACCACTATACAGCGTGTGTGTCGCTACAGAAATTGATTTTATTTTTTGGGGTGGGGTTGTTATTTTGGTTGGTCTTGGTGGATTTTTTGGCAAATTTTGGGCGATCCTGGTGCGATCCTGGTCTGGCCCTGGTCTGGCCCTGGTGTCGTTTGGCGTTGTTTTATGGTGCGTATCCTTTGCCCTCTATCCGTGTCCCGTACCCGTATTTTTTAACATTAAATTATCCGTTTTAAAACGTTTAAAAGTGTTTAAACATACTTAAAGAGGGGTTAAAACCCTCCCCCCATTTTGGGCAAATAAATAAAAATATTTTTCTCTCTCTGTTTTTCCTCTGTTAAGTTGGTGTAAAAAGTAATATATTTTGTTTAACGTTGCTAAACTTTTTTTCTTCTCTGGAGCTCCTCTGTTGATCCAGAATTGAAAAGGTTAAACAAAACACAATAAAATTTGGTATTTTAAAATAGTTGTTTTTACTTAGCTGTCGAAATTAATACTTAAATAATACAATATGAAAGATTTTAATATTATAGAATATTTATCTGATATACACGATATATCAACGCAAGAAAAATGGTCGTTTTACGATGTGATTTTAGAAATAACATCAAGTGGTTTAAATAATAATGAAATTGCTTTATGTTTAAAAGAAATTGTTAATAACGAAACTTGGACAATTAAAAACTAAATTAAATTAATCAGGGGCTTTAATTAGCCCCATTAAAACCTAGATTTTGATAAGAATTAAAGACAATAAGCAACACTCAATTAAGCCAAATTTAGCGAATAAGCATAAAAAAGGAAACAAAATTGTAAGAATTCAAAATATTATTGATGGTCAAATTAACACCATAGACAGGAATATTTTTAAAACAGATAGAGCCGAAAAGCAAAGAGACAAAAGAAGAGCCAAAAGAAGATAGTAAAACGCACATATTAAAATAAGTGGTGACCACACTCAAAACGGACACGCAACAATAGTTTATTGCAAGTTGAACAAAGCCAATAAGCAGAAACAATTTTAAATTGTCCTTGTATAACTATTAAAAAATAAATAAAATGAAATACACTTTAATTTTTACCGATGTTGACACAAACAGTTTTGAAATTGACATCAACACAAACGAAACAAACATTAATTTAATCGCAGGCACATTGTCAAACAAAGTAGTAAAATTTATTACTTTGATGAGAAAATATAACCAAAAAATAGGATTTAAATTTGCTCGAAAATTTGATGTTCAATTTTTGCAAGATAACAAAGAAATCAAATCATTTAACGGAATTTATTTAAATGGTGAGCATTTCGGCGTTAAGTTAACCCTAGTAAACAATGAAAAAAGCAAAAGTAAATTTTCTTCCTTTATGGGCGAATTTATAAAAGATTTAGTTTGCACAATGGGACACGATGAAGAAATTACAACAAACGAACTATTAAAAGAGTTATCAAAATAAAACCTAAAAAAATATGAATATTAAAAATAAAATAAACTTTATAAAAAGACACATAAAGCACACTCACAATGAGGTGGATTTAAAAGATCTGTTATCATTTAATGAACAAGAAATAAATGAGATTTACAAAGAAATAATTGAAGACTCTTTGTAGAATAAATAATACAATATGAAAGAAACTAAATTATACATCGTATTAGATGAGGAAACACTCAACACAATGAAAGGAAAAGGAAATAAAACGGCTAAATTCAAAACTTTTAAGGAAGCAAATATTAAAGCATCTGAAAAACTGGAAATGTGGACAGTTGTTGAAGTGTGGTTTGAACATAGTTGGATACATCACAGAGTAAAAGAATTAAAAGCTCTTGATACTATATAAAATTTTTACTATATTAGCTGACGAAATTAATAATTAAATAATACACTATGTTAGAATATAAACCAGTTAAAAATTTACTCTCCAAGGGTGGCAACACTAAGACAGATAAAAACGAATTTAAAACCTACAATTTAAGTTTGTCACCATATACCCATAATAAAAAAGGGGTTAACGTATGTCCGAAAGCCTCCAAGGGTTGCGCATTGGCGTGTCTAGTTCAGTCGGGCAGGGGTAAATTTAAAAATGTCTCAGAGGCTCGAATTAATAAAACAAATTATTATTTATATAATAAACAAATGTTTCTTTTTCAATTAGCCAATGAGATTAACCAAATTGCCTCAAGTGGCGAAAATGTAGCTTTAAGGCTAAACACATTTAGTGACATAGATTTTGTTTATCAACTAAAAAAACATTGCAATGTTGATTTATTAAACGATCCTTTATATAAAAATATTATTGTCTATGACTATACGGCTATAATTGGAAAGGTCAAAAAATATTTGGGGACTAGATATCATTTGACACTATCAAGAAAAGAAGACAACGAACACGAAGTAATGGAGGCTTTAAACTCTGGGTGCAATGTGTCGGCTGTATTTATGGACAAATTACCCAAAACATACAAAGGTTTCAAGGTGGTTGACGGAGACAAAACAGACTTAGAGATGACTAAATATAAAAACGTAATACTCGGACTACTTGCAAAAGGTAAAGAGGCAAAGCAAGATAAAACAGGATTTATAATTAAAAACAAATAAAATGGAAAATATAATAAGAAACGTACAACACTTGAGCAGGAAAATGTTCAGCAAAGAGGTTGCAAAGATGCATTACTCTAAAGACAGATTAAACGGATTTACAATGGACCAACTCCTGGAGCTTGAAAGGTGGTTTAAAAAAGAAGTATTAATTAAAAACCAAATAAAATATAATGATAAATAAAGTAAAGCAATTAAATAAAAACTAAAATTATGGGAAGATATTATAACGGAGATGTGAATGGTAAATTTATGTTTGCTGTTCAAGGTAGCGATGCACACGAAAGATTTGGTGCAGTCGAAGAAAATCAAAGCTACATAAATTATGTAGTGTATAGAGATAGTTATGCAGAGATATGTGCAGAGCTTGACAGTATAGACAAATCATCTATTGAAAAGGTAGATAAAATGTTCAATAAAGAAGGAGGATACAATGATGAAATCAAAAAAGAGTTTAATGTGAGTGAAAAAGATCTGTCAGAATATGCAGATTATGAGATAGGGATGCAGTTAAAAGAATTCTTTGACGAAAACCCAGACTGTTATGAATGTAGATTTGATGCAGAAATATAAAACAAATAAAATGAGAATAGATAAACTTTTAAAGCAATTGAAATGGTTTAATGATTTTGCTGATAAACTAGAACAAGAAGATTTAGAAATGTATTTAAAATCCTGCGAGTATGCAGACCAAAAAGAAAGAGATGAAATATTTTAGAAATAAGGCTAAGTGCCTAAGACATAAAAGATATGTTGAAAACAGAGTACACGAATTAAGGTACGAAATATGTATGGATGCCATACACAAAGGAGAGATAAGCCAATTAAAAAGACATTGGTTGCTAAAGTATAACGAACACTTAAAACACTTATAATGAAAGTAAAAATAATAAATAGAAGCGTATACCATAAGTACGCAGAAGTAGAAATACAGATAGATAAAAAACACTATCAAGAATATATAAAATTTAATACTACAAACGGAAATCAATGGCACGACATTCAAGACTATTTAACTGACAATGAAAACTTGTGGGTAGATAAAATAGATGAGGCAATAAGTAAGGCTGAATATGAATTTGGAAGTGGGGTAGATGATTATAAAGGAATGAATGAGCCTGAATCAAGCTCTGAATGGAGATATGAAACAGAAAAAGAAGGAGGACACTTATAATGGAAGAATCAGATTGCTGTGGTGCACCTATCAAATGGACAGATATATGCACCGAGTGTGGAGAACACACAGAAAATAGAATGTTAGATACTTGGGGACCAGGTGCTGACAGAATACTAAAATGGAAAAAAGAAAATTTATTAAAATGAGAAAAATAATAGCAGATTATGTGGAGCTTACTGACGAATGGGTGGATACTCCAGATGTAGTAATGTATACCTCAGAAACAGCAGATGGTTATGAGATATATATATTAGGTTGGACAGATAAAAATGGTCACGTAAAAAATATGGACAATGAAGAAAATGTCTTTATGTATAAAGATAATTTAGTTGAGATATTGGTAGATGACTTTATAGCTGGTGAAGAATTTATTGAGATATATGTAAGTGATGACTTGATTGAGGATTTAGATTTAATAAATGAATTAGAAGAAAGATTATGAAAGTACTAGAATTATTTGCAGGATCACGTAGCGTAGGAAAGGCCTGTGAAGAGTTAGGTTATGAAGTTTATTCTTCCGACATTAATGATTTTCCAGGTATAGACTACGTTGCAGACATCAGAGATTTTGACATAGATAAAGTTCCTTTTGTCCCTGACATTATATGGGCAAGTCCACCTTGCACTTATTTTAGTGTAGCCAGTATTGGAAAACATTGGAACAAAGACCACACCCCAAAAAGCGACAACGCAATGCTTGGAGTAGAAATAGTGAGTGCAACTTTATATATAATAAATGTATTTAAAAGTATCAACCCTAATTTGATATGGTATATGGAGAATCCAAGAGGAAAATTAAGAAAGTTAAATGTAGTGGATGGACTGCATAGAAACACAGTCACGTATTGTCAGTATGGAGACACTAGAATGAAACCAACTGACATATGGACTAATAATTTAGATTGGAAACCTAGACCAATGTGTAAAAATGGTATGCCCTGCCACGTTTCAGCACCTAGAGGTTCGCAGACAGGTACTCAAGGAATGAAAGGAAATTATGAAAGAAGTAAAATACCTCACGAATTATGTATAGAAATATTAAAATAAAGTTTGGGTTGTTGGGGGTGGTTTGGGCTAACCCAAACTATTTATTTAAAAATAGATCACTTTTCGTACAGTTTTTTACAGTCCGACCACTTTCTGAACACTTTTTAACAGTTAAAACATAAATTATGAAAATATTAGTAGCTTGTGAAGAAAGCCAAGCAGTAACAAAAGAATTTAGGAAGCTAGGTCACGAGGCGTATAGCTGTGACATATTAGAATGCAGTGGAGGGCATCCTGAATGGCATATACAAGAAGATGTCAGTAAACTATTAAAAGAAAAATGGGATATGATTATTGCGTTTCCTCCTTGTACTTATTTAACAGTCACAGGGAACAGGTGGTTCAATATTGAAAGATATGGAGATAAAGCAATTAAAAGACATCAAGACAGAAAAGAAGCAATTAAGTTTTTTATGATGTTTGCCAATGCAAATTGCGAAAAGATAGCTATTGAAAATCCTGTAGGAATAATGAGTACAGAGTGGAGAAAGCCTAATCAAATTATTCAACCTTATGAGTTTGGTAATCCTTTTGAGAAGAAAACTTGTTTATGGTTAAAAGGTTTAAAAAATTTAGAACCAACGAATATAGTCAAACCTCCTGAAAGACAAAAATTTAAAAGTGGTAAAAGTATGCCTAGTTGGTATGCTGATGCCTGGAAACTGCCAAAAGAAGAAAGAAGTAAATTAAGAAGTAAAACATTTCCTGGAATTGCCCAGGCAATAGCAAAACAATGGAGCTTATGAAAATAGATGTAAGATCAAAAGATAGTTTATATATTGAATTGAATGGATATATTTATTATATTGACGATTCAACTAATGAACAAATAATAGAAAAATGGAATACGAAAGCGATACCACAATGAAAGGATTAAAAGTAAATTGGATTTCTGAGTTAATTTTAAAAGAAAAACTAAAAGAGAATCCTAACCAAATGAGAATCAGAGAATTACAACTTTTATGGGATAATTTACCTGACTAAATTTGGATATTACATAGACAAACATTACATTAGCAAACTAAAATGGCACAAAGCAAAAGAGAATTCGAAAATTTAATTATAATGAATAGTCACGATTTTTATGACTATGAATACTACAATTTAATACAATCAAATGACGAAAGAAGAAGCACTTCAGAAGATAGAGAAGGTAGTCTTGGACAAGCTCCAAGTACCAGTTGAAAAGTTATTTCACAGATCTAAAAAAAGAAACCATATCGATGCAAGGCAAATATTTTTCTACTTATGTAAAGATAGAAACATAAGACCTTGTTACATTCAAGATTATATTCTTAGTGAACACAACCACAAGATGGCTCACTCTAATATATTATATGGACAAGCAAAAATTAAAAACTATATGAGAGTGGATGCAGATCTTAGGAATCTTATAAAGGAATTAAAATGTTCAGTCTAGAAGACATTTGGAACCAAGCCAACAACACTAGGTCTACTATTTTTATGGATAACAGTAAGTTTGAAAAAGCTATTATTCACAAAGGTATTAAGATAACCAATGAAAGAGGCGTTTATACAATAGTCAAATCATCGAGTTCTTATTACGATGAGATAGCTGACGAAGAGTATGATATTTTTCTTGAGAAGGGCTGGGTGATAGGTAGATTAAACGTTTTAATGAATGAATGCGAAGAAGAACTAGATAGTTTATTTATAAAAATTAGGAATTGTTACCAAGATAACAATCGAAAGTCTTTACTTTTCTACAAAACACGAAAAGAGAAGGTACTAAGTAAGTACAGTAAATTACATAAACAATTAAATCAAATCAATGGAAAAGTTAATGAAAATCCAATCGGAGTTAAAAGCTCCAAAGAACCAATACAATAGTTTTGGTAAATACAAGTATCGTTCTTGCGAGGATATACTTGAGGCTTTAAAGCCTATACTTAAAAAACACAATGCATCTATTACTTTATCTGACTCAGTCAATGAGTATGGTGGTATTATAACTATAGTTACAACTGCCACTATATTAGATAATAAATCAGATCAAAGTGTTTCAGTTACTGCGTGTGCAGGTGTTGATCCATCTAGAAAAGGAATGGATATTGCCCAAAGTTTTGGTAGCAGTAGTTCATATTCTAGAAAATATGCCTTAAATGGTTTATTATTAATAGATGATACTAATGACCCTGACAATACGAATGACCACAAGACAACTTATACTGAGAAAGCTAAGTTAGATATTAGTGATGATAAGTGGGAAGATTGCTTGAAGTATGTTGTAGACAACAAACATTTAGGTTTTGATGGAGTAGTAGACAGATTAAAGAAGAAGTATATTTTATCTGCAAAAGCAATTAAAACTATTAAGACTTATGTTTGATGTTAAGGAAACCCTCCTTAAGCTACAAGAAGACAAAGATTACTACGGAGATTTTGGCAGACAGTTTTTATCTAACTCAGATATTTACAGTCTGTTGAATGACCCTAGGAACTTTAGAAAGCAGTCTAAGGAAACTAAAGCAATGATAATGGGTAGATACTTTCACGTATCTATGTTAGAACCGCACAAGTTAGATGACTTTGTGATTATTGATTCTACTAGTAGAAATACTAAAAACTACAAGGACCAATTAAAAGATACTGGTTTGTCTATTGCTTTATTGCAACAAGAGGCAGATCATTTGGATGAGTTGGTGGAGATAATGAAAAGTAATTTAACTTTTTATGAAGCCATCTATAATAGTAAGAACCGATACGAGGTACCTTCGATAAGAGAAATACAAGGTGCTATGTGGAAGGGAAAAGCTGATATACTTCATCCGGATAGAATTATAGATATCAAAACAACTTCTGACATCTCTAAGTTTAAGTACTCTGCAAAGAAATACAATTACGACAGTCAGGCTTACATATACCAAAAGTTATTTGGAGTACCTGTGGTTTTTTATGCCATAGATAAAACAAGTAAGATGCTTGGAATATTTGAACCTACTGAAGAATTTATTAGCAGTGGAGAGAGTAAAGTAGAGAGAGCTTTAGGAGTTTATAATAAGTTTTTCAGTGAGAATGCCACTGAGAATATAGAAGAGTTCTTCATTTATGAAGAGTTACACTAGAAGTCTACACTAGTTAATTTGTAGATATTAATTTAAATATATATAGTTATGAGCAAAGAAAAAGTGTTTGCTGATGGGTTTATTTTTAAAACCCGAGAAAACCAACCTGATTGGGTTGTTGGATCAATGTCTGTTAAAGTTGAGGATGCGATAGTATTCCTTAAGGATAACAACAAAAATGGATGGGTTAACTTGAATGTTAACACCTCAAAGTCTGGAAAGAAATACGTTGAACTAGACACGTTTGAACCTACCAAGAAAACTGAGGACCTATTTTAAACTATAAAAAACTGACGGTTTTGATGACTTTTTTAGAAAATATTATAATACTTAGTACTTGGTGCTTTGGTTGTTTATTTATTTTATTTTTATTTATTAAAGTCGTCAATATCGTCAGTGATATAGTAGATAACCTATAAATCGTCAAAATATGTCAAACGTAACAATATTTAAAAATATAAAGGACACCACCCAACCTTTTCACCTACCTGTAAATGATATTATAGAAAGAATAAGAGATGGAAGATCAGAAGAACTTATTAAGAAGATAAGAACTGAGAAAGATAAAAAAAGAATTAATCAATTAAAACAAGAGTTACCTGCTATTTGTTTTAGTGGAAAGTTTAACAAAAGAAACGATGACTCTATCCTGGAGCATAGTGGTTTGATATGTTTAGACTTCGACCAGTACGATACCCAAAAGAAATTACACCAACATAGAGAAGAGTTAATTAAAGATGAGTTTGTTTATTGTGTTTTCATATCACCATCCGGCAAGGGACTTAAAGTGCTTATAAAAGTCCCTGCTGATGTTGATTCACACGGAAAATACTTTGCTTCATTACAGCAGTACTTTGACTCAGAGTTTTTTGATAGCACATCTAAAAACATATCTAGAGTTTGTTACGAGAGTTACGATCCTTTAATACACATCAATGAAAACTCATTGGTTTGGGATAAAATTATTGACACTCCTACAATTGTTGAGAACAAAGAGATTACAATTCCTATTACAGACCAAACTAAGATTGTAGAGATTTTAGTAAAGTGGTGGGAGAAAAAATACCCAATGAATGAAGGGCAAAGAAACCACAATGCGTTTATACTGGCTTCATCATTTAATGACTTTGGCATAGAGAAGTCACTTGCTGAATATGTCCTTAATGGATTCCAGTCTCAAGACTTTAATTTAAATGAAATAAAGAAAACAATTGATTCAGCTTATTCTAATATTGCCAACTTTGGGACTAGAGTTTATGAAGATTCTGAAAAAATAAATCAGATAAAGTCTAACATTTTAAAAGGCAAATCAAAGACTGACATTAAGAAATACTTTGACGAAGTAGATGAAAAAGTTTTAGACAGTGTAATTGATAGAGTTGAGGAAGAGAGTTTTGATAATAAGTTTTGGACCAAAAGTAAAAAAGGTGTTATTAAAATATTTCACGTAAAGTTTAAAATGTTTTTAGAAGACAATGGTTTTTACAAATACAATCCTGAAGGAAGTAAGAATTATGTTTTTGTAAAGGTCACTAATAATTTAATTGATCACGCATCTGAGAAACAAATAAAAGATTTTATACTTAGTCACTTGCTTACTTTAGATGATATAGAAGTGTATAATTACTTTGCTGAACAGACTAAATATTTTAGGGAAGAATTTTTAACATTATTAGACTCCATTGAAGTGTTTTTTATTGAGGATACTAAGAATGAATCTTACATATATTATAAGAATTGTGCAGTTAAGGTAACTAACAATGAGGTAGTTCCAATTGATTATATTGATTTAGGTGGTTATGTTTGGAAGGATCACGTTATAGATAGAGATTTTAAAGAGTGTGAGTCCATTGAGTGTGATTACAAACAGTTTATATCAAATATATGTGCAACAGACGAAAGAAGGATTGAGTCTACTGAAAGCACAATAGGTTATTTAATGCACGGATACAAGAATCTATCATACTGTCCTGCTGTTATATTAAACGATGAGGTAATTAGTGATAATCCCGAAGGTGGAACTGGCAAAGGATTGTTTATGAATGCTCTGCAACATATGAAGAAGTTAGTAGTTATAGACGGAAAGGGTTTTGATTTTCAAAAGTCTTTTGCTTATCAATTGGTTTCTGCCGACACTCAGATACTTTGTTTTGATGATGTAAAGAAACACTTTGACTTTGAGAGATTATTTAGTGTTATTACAGAAGGATTAACGCTAGAGAAGAAAAACAAGGATGCTATTAAGATTCCTTTTAAAAAGTCACCGAAGGTTGCTATTACCACCAACTACGCTATTAAAGGAAAGGGTAACTCTTTTGAAAGAAGAAAGTGGGAGTTAGAATTAAATCAATACTACAATAAGTCATTTACTCCTTACGATGAGTTTGGTAAGTTGATGTTTGGTGAGTGGACTGATGATGAGTGGTGTAGTTTTGATAACTATATGATTTACTGTCTACAGTATTATATGAATAAGGGATTGGTAAAAAGTTCATTTGTTAATCTTAAAATACGTCAATTATCTGCTGAAACTTGTCACGAGTTTATAGAGTGGGTTGGGTTATTAGATGGAAAAACTCCTAATGAAGATTTTGAAAAAGGATTTAAAATATACAAGCAAGATTTGTATCTTGATTTTATATCAGACAATCCAGACTTTGCTCCAAAAGCGAAGATGACTGTTTCAAGAACTAAGTTTTATCAATGGCTTAACTCTTATGCCGTATTCAAAACAGGTGTAAAACCTGACGAAGGTAAAGACCATATTGGAAAATGGATTAGAATTAGGAGTAAGCACGAATTAGAAACCAATGGAAAATTAGAGATATGATTGAGCTAGATCCAGAAAGATTACATATTGCTTTTAACAACACTTACAAAATGGTGGTTGAAGGTTGGGGAATTGAAGATGTGTTAGACGCACAAGACTTAGGTGTAGTTAATGTTGATATATTATTTGCTCACGATCCTGTTTATCCTGACGACAAAGAAATGATAGAGCTAATGTTAGAATATTTTAGAGATATTGAAGATTATGAGAAATGTGCTAAAATCCAAAAATTGCTATGAAATTTAGAGATTATCAGTTAAATATCATTGAAAAAGGATTAAAAGTGCTTAAAAATAAAAAGCTACTTTACTTATCTATGGAGGTTAGAACAGGCAAAACCTTAACTTCTTTGGGTATATGTGAAAAGTTAAATATTGAAAATGTATTGTTTATTACTAAGAAAAAAGCTATCGGAAGTATTGAAGCGGATTACCATACATATGGTCCAGGATTTTACTTAGAGGTAATTAATTACGAAAGCATTCATAAGATTAGTGACAAGAGTTGGGATGTAATTATTTGTGATGAAGCTCATTCAATGGGAGCCTTCCCGAAGCCTAGTAAAAGAGCTAAGACTGTAAAAGAATTAATACAAGACCATCAGCCGTATGTCATCTTAATGTCAGGGACCCCGACTCCAGAGAGTTTTTCTCAAATGTATCACCAAGTGTATGGTGTACCTGGAAATCCTTTCAGTAAACATAGAAGCTTTTATAAGTTTGCTAGTGAGTATGTAAGGGTAGTGCAGAAAAAAATCAATGGATATAATATAAATGATTACAGCAAAGGTCTTCCTGAGATTGTAGAGGAAATGAAGCCTTATACTATTTCATATAGTCAAAAGGAGGCTGGCTTTAAGACTACTATCAATGAAAAAGTATTATTAGTTCCGATAAGTGAAAAGGTTAGTGATATGATTAAAGTACTTAGAAAGGATTTAGTTTATGAGATAGATGGTGAGTATATACTTGGCGATACTGCTGTTAAATTAATGACTAAAATGCATCAGATGTGCAGTGGAACGGTGAAGTTTGAGAGCGGAAATAGAATGGTGCTTGATTTAAGTAAGGCTAAGTTTATTAAGGAAAAGTTTGATGGTCAGAAGATAGGAATCTTTTATAAGTTCCAGGCTGAGTTAACAGCATTAAGGGAAGTATTTGGTGATGGCTTATGCACTACACTAGAAGAGTTTGACAGTACAGATAAGAACATTGCATTGCAGATTGTTAGTGGCAGAGAAGGTATATCTTTGCGAAAGGCTGAGTTTTTGGTTTACTACAATATTGATTTTAGTGCTACAAGTTATTGGCAGAGTCGTGATCGTATGACCACTAAAGACAGAATGCATAATAATATTTATTGGATATTCTCTGAGAAAGGTATTGAGAAAATGATATACAAAGCTGTAAACAGCAAAAAAGATTACACACTAAGACATTTTAAAAGAGACTATTTTATATGATTAAAAAAGAATGGCATTGGATGTCAAAAAAAAATATGGAACAATTTAACTTAATATATCACTTCAACCCTTATAATAATAACTGGTATTGCATACCAAGAGAGGAGTATGTTAATTACTTTGAGGGTAATCACAAAAAATGTGGCTGCGGATTTAATATTGAAGGAGCTTACTTAAACTATAAAAACAAAACAAAATGAAAGAACCAAAAAGATATAACGTTCCGTCTAAACATAGTTATTTTTAGCGATTTAACCAAAGAATTGAATTATGAGTGTAGAAAGTGAATTATACAATCTTAAAATGAAAATACTAAGGTCTAAGCACGTATCAGACCAACTTAGAGAAGAATTAGCAAATGATGTATTTGAAATAGAATCAAGTGTTCAAGCTAAAAATA
>Ga0181403_1000255_pt1 | contig 12826 bp, 16 predicted proteins | sample 26SPOviralmetaG_FD_130132 | JGI IMG/M metagenome (GOLD analysis project Ga0181403, IMG submission 130132) | Marine viral communities from the oligotrophic San Pedro Time Series (SPOT) site, San Pedro Channel, CA, USA - 26 SPOT_SRF_2011-09-28 | ecosystem: Environmental > Aquatic > Marine > Strait...
GCTTCACGGCCATCGTAATTAAAGTTAATCGTGGCGCTTTCAAATGCATTCAACGTATAGCCGCTAAAGGCAATCGTTCCGACATCAACGCCAGATGAAAGAGGTGTGCGCTCAGTCTGATCTGTATATGTTGAGCTTCCGATTGCACTGGTTGATGTATCTGATGAACCCATGCCGATCAGATCAAATGCAAAAGTAATATCTGCGTTTGATGTTAGCGTGATTGATCCACCAGTTGCCTCAACGCCTTGATAGCGCATCATCGTATTTGTGCCGCCTTCACCCGCTGCTATTGCATTTTCAACCGTCAATGATTGCGTGGTTTTAGCGTTCTTTAAAACGTTATTTGACCAAGTGCCTTGGAACAGGCTTTCAAAGAAATCATCATAAGCACCATAAACCAATGTGCCAGACATATTTCCCGTGACGTCAATCCCACCGATTGCGGTTTGTACCGCTTCGCCTTTAGCTGCTAATGATCGATGCTCAATCATATTAGGTGCAGCAGTCATATTAATTGGAACGTCACTGTTAGTGAACGCTGGGCTTGATGGTGTAGTTCCAGCCGTAGCTTCAGCCACAAAAGCTGATCGGAGCTGATTTGATGCAATGCCAGTCATGTTGTGGCCTCCTATTTATACTCGTAGCGCACGAATGGTGCGACAAAAGTTGCAATGTTAAAAGGTATATCAGAAACTTCGCCAGAAATATATGGGTGCTGTTGCTCTGGTGAAAATCTGATGAACTCGTTGGTAGTCGCTACTGCACCCGCATCTGTTATTCGTTTATCAAAGAAAATGCCATCTAAAGTTTCAGCATATCCGCGCCAAGTCTGCGTTCCTTTGCCGCTTTCGGTAAAGATCTGAATGCTTACCAATCCAATGTGATCGATCCGATTGGCCGCAGCGCCAATAGATCCCTGCAAAACCTGACCGTTCTGAATTGTTACACGAATGCTGTTGGCTGTGGGTTCAAATTCATGCCCATCAAATCCAATAGGCGTTGCGCCCGACCATTGCGTGTTTAAATAAGTTTCGATTGCGCGGCGCTCTGTTGCATAGCTCATATCAGAACATTCCTATATTTGCGCTGCATTTCAGCGACCGTCAAAGCCACCATTCCATTTGGGGCTTGCTTAGACCAACCATTTTCCAGACGGTTTGCATAAGGCAAATTATTCTGAATTATTATTCTGCTATCAGTATCCATCTTGAACGTATCAATAACGCCTGATCCTTTAGTGATTGTTTGGCCGCCATTTTTATCAGTCACTTCGCTTGATTTTGCGTTGGGAGCGTTTTTGGAAACTATCCAATTTCCACGAAAGCGACCCGTATCAACAGGGGATTTTCTCACAACCCCGCGTAAGCTATCCAACGCAATTAATGCAATCGCATCCTCAATCTTTTCTTCTGTATCAGCTATTTCTTTATTTAGCTGCAAGGTGAATTGCTTGGCGGTCATTTTTCTAGCACCACCGCATACTGTAGCGAAACAGAGCCAACAATGGATTGCGCCCGCTTTACTTCATAATTAACGCTGTTGACCGTTAGCTTATAACCTTCTTTCACAACCGCAGAAAAACCCTCCAGCAATACAAGCTGATCCTGTGGGCCAATAACTGTATCAGGGAAAATATCATTTGCAGGGATCTCTGTATCAAACAAAGCCCTGCCGCTAATTGTGGTTGTGGTTACTGGATAAGCGCCGGTGCTTGGATTGTAAGTGCCATTTGTATCATAGCTTATTGTGGCATCATCAATGGCATCTGTGATGGCTAAAGCCACCGCATCAAATGCTGCATCAGCAATGGCCGTGATCGTTGTCATGCTCGCACCATTTTAATCTGTGAGCCGCCGAAAACAGTATATCTTGAAACCAATCCTTCAATCGCCACGAAACGCGGTATCTCTCTGAAGTTTGTATATTCGGTTTCTGTTTCAACTGGCCCAGCCTTGCTTTTAGTACGCACCACAGCGCCGCCTGATACGCTTGCAAAAGGCGTAGCGCCTTCGTGTATCAAATAGGCCATTTCAGCCTGTGCGTCCTTTATATCTTGCGGGATGGTATCAGGATCAATCGGCCAGCCTTCAACCAGATGCATAGTCAATCTAGGCCATGCCATCGCTTGATATTGATATTGCTTATCACCGACAAAATTATAAGTCTGATTTATCCATTGAGCCGCTTGCACAAGATTAGCTTCATGGGCTGCATCGTGACCATGCTGCGAAACATCAATATTACGCTCTGACCAGTATGCTTGCCACTCAGCCAAAGTGATATAGCTATTTGTGCTGGTTCCACCGATTGTTGTATCTAAAGCCATTCAATCACCATTTAACCTTTGCGGCCCAATATGCTGCGCTCATGCGCCCTTTTGCAATATTCTTTTGATGACGCGCTAAGAACGATTTACGCCTTGCTTTCTGCGCCATTGTCCTTGGGTTTTTGCCCGCGCCCTTTACGCCCTGCTGCCCGAAGCGAATTGTTTTAACCTTGTCTCCAACCTTCGCCAGAACAACGTGGGATTTTTTAGGATGACTAGGCGTTTTCTTTGGCTTGTTAAAACCAGCAACCCCCAATCTTTTTATGCGCGGATCACGTTTTCTCATCTTAGTCTCCGCAATGCCCTGCGCTCTGATTTCGTATATCTGGCGCTTTGCTTGCCAGACTTCGTAGCTTTATTCTTTGCTCTAGAACCAGCCGCTTTCTGTGCTGGTGTTAAGCTATCTCTTACGGCTTTGGGCAAATATCGGCTTTTGCCTTTCTTGCCGGTGTAGCCCCATTTTTGGCGCGTCCATTTTTTTAATGATTGCTGGTTCTTTTTAAGGGCCATTATCTATAACCCCCGCCAGCAGCTTTATATCGCCTTGCCAGCATTTGCGCTTTTCTTGCACTCCATTGACCAGCACGACCACCTTTTGATCCACTCTTAATAGCATAAAACAACCGCTTTCTCATCTTTGGCTTTGTATAATTGCCAGCAGAGTTGACCGTTGATTTGCGTTTTCTTGAGCGTCTAGCAGCCATTTACTTTTTCTTCTTCTTGGCCTTTTTCTTCTTAACGACCAGACCTTTTTTCTTCAAATAAGGGCGCGGCATATTAATCTCCTATAGTGAGAAAGGGGGCCGAAGCCCCCGATCTATTAGCCCATGACTGTGGCGATTGCCTTGCTGTTCCAAGCTTTATAGCCGTAAACAACACCCACTTGGATCATTGCTTTGCTGAAGCCTTTGTAAACAGACACTTCAAAGACCAAACCAGAAGTCGGATCTTGAACAATCATCACATCAACTGCTGCATCACCACCGATTGGCTTTGCTGGTGCCCGCATTGCAAGCTCCATGCCTTTCTGGTGCATCATCACGTTTGCAGTGAATGAGTTGCCAATGGTCATCGCATTGTTGTTTGGCGCAGCAATCAAAAGACCCGGATCGCCAATAACAATATCACCAGAAGTTGCAACCAAGCCAGTGTTCACAACATATTTGTTTGTTGTGTCAGCAGCAAAAGTAACAACGTCACCCGCGACAATACCAGTTGTATTAACTGTGATCGTATCAAGCGTTAGTGTGGTTTGACCTACAGCTTCACCTGATCCGTTATTAATCAAAGCACCTGTTGCGCCGCCTTTAGTATGCGATTGAACCTGTGCGCTTTCCTTGATCATAACGCCCTGCAAATCAAGCAATGTGCCTTGACGCAATAAAGTGTCATTGCCAGCTTGGTTTACTGATGAAAGTGATGCCAAGTTGCGAAGCTTTGTTGACGCGGCGGTATTCATAACGAGTGAAATACGGCCATCGTTCATTGGCATTCCGTTATCTGCCAAAACTTGACGGGCTTCTGCAACCAGATCAAAGTTTGAAGCAAATGGCGTTGTGCCAGCAGTACCAACAGCGCGTGAAGCGTTTGTATATGCTTCTGTCGCTAGGTCAGCTTCCATTTCGTTGACAAGTGTACGCATCGCTTGTGCGATTTGATCACCATAAACTGTTTCGTAACCAGCGCCACCATTAAGCAAGCGTACATCTTCGCCTGTGTATGGGATCTGAACGCCACGCTGCTTTGACATAGTCAGCGTTTTGTTATCAACAGTTTGATCTGTTCCTTCTGGGATTGTCATAGAAGGCGTAATATCAACGGCTGATGCTTCGCGTGTTGCGAATGAGCGCACAGTTTGACCAACAGCAGCAGTTTCAGAACCATCTGCGTTAATTGTTGATGCTGGGATAAAGCCGACTAACTCGCGGCCAACAACGTCAGCGGCCACATAAATGTCTGCCGCCAAATCAGTAAGAACGTTTGCCATTCTTTTTCTCCTTGGTTAGCGGTTAGTCTCTGACCTTGCCGCCGTCTTTTACAAATGTAGCTCTATCGCGCTGGGTCATTGTATCCCATTGAGAACGAGTTACGGTTTTAGATTGGGGGTTCCCTTGCTGGGACGCTGGTGGTTTTCCTCCACCTGATAAGCCGTTATCCCTTACGAATAATTGACCCATCTTTGACGCTGCTAGTTCTTTTGCCAAATCTGCCACGGTTGCGTAGCCATCAGCCCCCGAACCAGCGAGGGGTTTAGTTCCATCTGCGTTCATTATACGCGAATTTCCAGTTTCGTCAAAGGCTATACGTTGTTGAGCCATCAAAGTGATAGGATCTAAGCCTTCTGGAATAATATTTTCGCCAGCCAAAGCAGATTTTAATTCAGCCATTGCGTTCTTTTGCTGATAGGTTTGCAGTCTTTGCTGGCTTTCAGATAGCTTGCTTTCATATTGCTGCTTAATCTGATTTACGATTTCTTCGTTATTAGCATCTGCCGGTTTATTATTGAGCATTTCCCGCACAGCATCAGGGCTTTCACCAAGCTCTTTCCACTTCTCAACGGTCTTTCTGCGCCGCATCGCTTCCTCGTTAGAGTCCACCAGCTTCTGATTGGTTTCCTTTAGCTGCGATTTAAGCTCATTAATTAATTGATCACGGTCATCAGCCGCTTCTGTTTGATCTACTGCTTCAGCTTCATTTGCCATTTTACTTCCCCATCGGTTTTAAAGGCCAGCTTTGGCCCACGCTGCGCTTTCGCGCTCTCTGAGTTGATCTAGCGTTAGCTCGTTACCTTTTCTATCAACGAAACGATCCATTGCTAAATCACCCCTTCTGAAAAGCTGGGCTTTTTTAATACCCAACACTTCATTCTGGAATGAAACCGGCTGCTTTCGTAGCCATGCCCCATAATTTAATTCTGATGAAACCTGTCCATTCATCGATGCTCTTGTTGATTTAACAGGCACCTCATCCGCTTTAATACCTAATTCACGCAAAGATTTAAGAACAGGAATAGTTGTCGATCTACAAGCTGGATGTGCTGGCGGTCTTGGCCCGCTGTCAGTTGGATAAACCTTACCATCCCTTGCTCTACATATTGCAGACGTTCTGCTGTCCAGCGTAGCCACCCATTCAACAGATTTAATTAATTTACGATTGCGCCTATAAACCTGATTTCTTGCAACGTTAGCGGTATGCGATAAAGCAGTTCTGGCCGTGGTTTCTGCCGCCCTGCGAGAAATACTTAATATTCCTGATGTGGTTTTTGTGCCGCGAATAGCTTGAACTATTTGCTGCGTGGTATCGCCATCAACGTAACCCTGCCTAATTGCTTCGCGCAGTCTGCGAAACTGACCGTCAGGTAAGCCCTTATACCAATCCTTTAATTGCAAGCCTTGAAACGGTCTGGCTGTTACGGACGCAATAATCTGCTCATCGGAAGGCGCAACAAAATCTAAATCTATCGGAACTGTTTTGCTAAACATATCCATTTGCCAGCGCTTTTCGTAACCAGCCAGTTGCTTTACCTGATCATTTAATAAATCAATAACCGGCTCATAACCTTGGTTAATCTTGCGCTTGAGGTTTGCTAATAGCTGATCAACTTGCCGCCTTGTTAAAGATTGCAAATCACGCTTTGCCACCTGTTGAACAATGTCAGACTCAACGCCCTTCAGCAAAGCTAATATCTTATTGACTACACCTGATTTGTAACGCTGCAAATAAACTTGATGTCTAATCGTAGCGTCTGCGAAATCATCCGATATTGCCATCAGGCTCGTCCATAGGCTGATCGGCTATCATTTCGGCTTCATCTTCTGGCTCTACTTCTTCAGCTAAGATGCCGCGCCGTTTAGCTTCATTGATATAAGTAACCTTTGAAATAACGCCAGCAAGATACATTTTGCTCAAAGCATCCATATCCAAATGTGATAGCGCACTTGCCGCAAAGTCTTTATTTACGATTACAGTTATATCGGTGGAAATATTAGCAAGCTCTGCCATGTATGCATAAGCAGCTTCAAGCGTGTCTTTAAGGTTATCAGCCCACATTCCCAAGCGGCTATTAACCTTGTTTTCATCAATCATATCGCCTGTGGCCGTAGATGTGCCCGTTCGTGATACAATTAACTGCAAGCCCATTGCTTGCATCTGAAACTCCATATCCTTTAGTTCAGTGCGCCCTGCATCGATGGCCGCGCCAGAATGTTCAACAACGCCGATCTTAGCGTTTTCATTGGCTGAATAAAAAGCATATCCAACGCCTTCAGCGAAGTCCTCTAAATCTTCCCTGCTATAGCCGTGAAAGTATTTCATCGGGGCACGGGCATGATGCATGATGTTGGCCTGATCGGATTGCGACCGCCAATGCGCTAAATTAATTTCTGCCAACCGCGAATGTGGTGGCTCTGCCATCAGGAAGCTGGTTCTTCCAATATCCAATGGAGCAAGCATGATTTTATTAAGCGCCGTTTGATATTCGTCATAAAGCACCCAATCATCGCGTTCATTTTGCCGATATAAACGCACAAACATATTTCCAACGATCTGATCGTTTTCAACAGGCATGGTCAAAACACGGATCTGCTGCACCTCATCGGGATCATATTCATCGCCGTTTTCTTGCGTAATCTTTTCACCAATCCGGATCTGCGTAATAGTTGGAGCGTTATTGATTAGCTGCCATTTATATCCATAAACTTCTTCGAGCTTGATATGCTGGAAATACGGACGAAAGTTTCCTTGATCGGCTTGTATTCTAGTCAAATCTGCTGGCCGTGGCGGCGCATCAACCAATATAAATGATATGCCAGATCGTTGGGCATCGTTAAAAACATCATGTGCGAATTGAGATAAATCCCGACCTTCCAAGTCTACATTGAAAGACCACACATCAAGATCGGTTCCAGTTTCTTGTAAGAATACCGGCTGATCAAATACTTTGCCGGTCAGATCTTCAATCGTTTTACCAACGCCATCAAATAACCATGTGCCAGCTTTTCTGGCCTCATAATCGTCATCGGTTTCTTGCGGGAATTTGGGTAAATATTTTTGACCCATATCACGCATATGCTGACCACCTTCAACCAAATCGCGCACAGGCGCAGATTGATCTAGCATATATTGGATTTCGTTACTGACTTTTGCGACTGAATTACTCATATTCTGATCACCATTCTTCCAGAGGCTTGAACCTTAATCAAAGGCGCGATTGCGTAACGTATTGCATCAGGCGCATGGTTATTTGCATCAATAACGTCTGGCAATATATCACCCGATAATTTATCGACCTTGTGACTATAAAGCCTAAAGTCATCGATGGCACCTTTGCAATTTGGCGCTATTATGACAGATTTGAAGCCGCGAATAAACCTTATTCCTTCTTGGATGCTGTTAGGCCACTTTTTAACGCCTTCCATGCGCGGGAAACCATGCCTTTGCAGGTATGATATAGTCTTTGGCTCTGCGCTATCAGCGCGGCAAGTATAGCGGTCAAATTCCGGTATATGCTTGCAAATAAAGTTGTGCGTATCATCTATTTCGATCCCAACCCCGTAAGCTTCTTTTTCTATATACAGCGTTTCGTCATAAACCCAACACTTTATTGCGACCAAGGGATCAGGACGAAAACCAAAATCAACACCAAGATAAGGGCCATCCCATCCTTGAACAGGCTCAAAGTCCTCTACCTTCCACTTGCCATGAAATACTTGTGCCTCGTTGACAGTTTCATATTCGCCTAACCAAACATGAGCATAACGGTCAAAATCACGCTCTTTGGCCGTTTTAGCAAGATCAATCATTGATTGCGGCGCAAACGGATTATCGCTGTAATTAACGTGAACTAAGGATTTATTATCGTTGTCTTGAAATACTTGCTCCACGGCATCGCTGGGGCTTCTGGGGTTCCAACTAAACCATAGCTCCGCGCCATCTTTACGCATGGTGGGATCTAATAATTCAATGGATCGCTTTGATAAACTCTGCGCTTCCTCGCACCAAGCTATATCAAAACCTTCCAGCGATTTTATGCTGTCGGCTGTGTGGTCTTGCATACCTTGAAAGATAATAATTCCATTGCCGCGCAGATTATTAATTTCGGTGTTTTGTATTTCAAACAAATGCTCAACGCCCAGCGCATTAATTTTATCTTCTAGCAGTTGCTTTGCTGAGAACTTCAAAGATCGCTGCACCTCACGAATGCAAACCACCCTAGTATCTGGGTTCATAAGCTGACGTTCAATTACTGCCTCTGCAAAAAAATGTGATTTGCCTGATGCGCGGCCACCCTTTGCGCCTCTATATCTTGGATGACCGTCTTGCCCTTGAAGCAAAGGCAATGCCCATCTAGGCGTCTGGATCTGGAGCTTCGTCAATGATAATGCGCTCTATTGTTTGCGGCGTCATAGACCCGTCTGTGCTGCTGTGATCAATGTGTTGAGTCTCACGCCAGCCGCATTGCGTTTTCAGATAAAATATCTGCGAAGTAGTATCACCAGCCCGTGCTTTTTTAATCAATCCACCTGATATTGATGCCTTTGCTTTAGCCCTTCCCCTTTTATAGCGTTCAGAAATATCTGGGTTTCTATCCATTAGTGCATAAAAAGTTGTGCGACCCACGCCGAAATAATCAGCTATATCATCTGTTGATAGCACAGCCGCAAGGGTTTCAACTTCCCTAATTTGATCGTCACTCAGTTCAATCATTGGTCTGCCAGCTTCACCGTTTGCCATATTAAAACCTGTTAAACAGCCTCCTGAGAATATAAGAACGTGCTAACGATATAGCTGTGAAGGCTAGTGAAATCGATAGCGCCTTTTGTGTGGTTATTTGATAACCGTGTAATGGTAATATAACATAAGTTGCTGCGGTTGCGATAATATATCCAATAAGAACATTTGACGCGGCTTCAACCATGCTCATTAACTTGGTTTGTTTCTGCATAAGTTTTGCCCGTGGCTTCGTGTACTGCTTGCTTGCCAGTGAAGTCTTGCCATCGCTTGATGATGACATCGCAGTATTTTGGATCGAGTTCCATCATGCGACAGTCGCGAGCGGTCTTTTCGCAAGCGATTAAGGTGGAGCCGGAGCCGCCGAAAAGGTCGGTGACTGTGTCGCCACCTTTGCTACTATTAGACAAAGCGCGCTCTATAAGGGAAATAGGCTTAGGGGTGGTGTGGCCTTCAACACGCTCCTTATCAAATTTCCAAACGCTTGTTTGCCTTCGGTCCCCATAAAATGTGTGAGAGCCGTTATTCATCCATCCGTAAAGGCACGGCTCGTGCTGGCTCTGATAGTCTGTCCGCGAAAGCGTCAAGCTGTTTTTGGCCCAGATAATCATGCTTGAAAAATGGAAAAACTCACGGAATACAGAGTGAAAAATGTCGGCGCATTTATCGCTGTGGAAAACATAAATTGAAGCGCCTGTTTTGGAAGTTGTTAAATAATTGCTAAATGATGACCGCAGCAATTCATCTAAACCACCTCGGTCATCGTTGTTGATGCCCTTGTAATCCACTCCATATGGCGGATCGGTAAACACCATGTCAGCCTTAACGCCACCCATCAGCTTTTCAACCGCATCAATGCTTGTACTATCGCCACACATTAGCCTGTGATTGCCAAGCACCCAAATATCGCCCTCAACCGTTACGGGTTTGTCAGGGGCTTCTGGAACATCATCCTCATCAGTAAGTCCAGCCTTTTCTGGCTCTGGAAACAAGTCAGCTAATTCATCTGCATTAAAGCCGGTTAAATCTATATCAAAATCTAAATCCTTGAGGCCATCTAATTCGACCTTTATCATTTCATTATCCCAGCCAGCATTTAAAGCGAGTTTATTGTCTGCTATGACATATGCGCGCTTTTGGGCTTCACTCCACCCCACGGCTGTCATGGTTGGAACTTCATCAATATTAAGCTTTTGCGCGGCCAATAATCTGCCATGACCGGCTATAATTTCACCATCGATGTCCACCAAGATCGGATTGGTAAATCCCCACTCTTTAATGCTAGCGGCTATTTGCCCAACCTGTTCATCGCTATGAGTGCGGCTGTTTCTTGCATATGGAATAAGTGAAGCCACCTTGCGGCGCGTTATTTTATCAGCGGGCCATTCTTGCATTGATGTGTCCTATTGTCGGTTTTGTTAATTATAACAAAATAACCCCACCAATCAAGGCAGGGTTAAATTAATAAATTTATGAAGCTTTATCTACACTTATTTGCAAAGGCGTTAGGCCACTTCCAACCCGCTTATCTTCAGCCGCTTGTAAATAATTCCTAAATGCTTCGCCAACGCCGTTACTGATGGCGTGTTTGATCTTTATCTTTGCCACTACAAGATGATCATTGTTTGATGTTATAGCTGCATATCCAGCAGTTTTTTTGCCATGACCGCCAGCAATATACCTTGATGGGTTTGCTATCTCATCGTGCCTTTGATGCCGTTTAAAATAAACACTTGCTAATGGCACAAGCTCACATTTCTGTTCCTGCTGCAAGAAATCCCTTATGTAATCCCAACGGATAGCATCAGACATTGCCTTAAGGTTAAGCTGATCAAGTATTGCATCTTTCTCAAAAACCCCATGTAAGGAAAGCTGATCTGCTGCTGTTTCCATAATCGTTTGATGTATCGGACAAGCTCGTGCCGCCTCCCTTCTTAAATGCTTAGACATCAGCGCCTCCTTCTACTGCTTTTAATTCAACCACCTTCTCTTTGCTCATCTTGCTGCGCCAGCGCATAGAACGCTCTGACAAGCCTTTAAGATTGGCCTTGATAGATGTAACCACAGCATGGTCTTGCTCATTCTCAATCACATCCAACGCATCAATGATGTTTTCCAGCTTTCCAGCGCTCACATCATCATTTAGCATTGCAGAAATTCTATCAGCCAGTTGATTGCCAAACTGCGCAAACAAAGGCTCCTTAACCTTAGCCTCTTTTGCCAAGCGGTAAGTATTAACATCCAATGTGCTACGAAGATCCCTCTGAGCTACTTGGCCCTCTCTTGATTGCTTCGCGGTTGCCTTTACAGCCTTTGCTACTTGCTTCTTTGACTTTTCAATTTCAGCAGCAGGGCGATTGCCTTGCTTGCCCATCGCATCCAGACGCTTCATGTTTGCCGATGCTCTCACAAGCAATTCTCTTGCATCTTGAACGCGCAAATTTATTAAATCATCTCTATCAAGATAATCTTTTTGAATAAGGGAAAATGCGCTACTGCAAGCCTCTGCCATATAGTTCATCAAAAAATCATTTCTTGGAGCTGATCTTGCTTTTACCCAGCCCAAAAACTTAGCTATTTCAATGGCTTGCAGGTTTAAGATCCGGCCGGATGTCAAGTGTCTTGCAGTTGCTTCCCATGTTTCGAGCAACACAAGAAAGTCTGTGCGGTAATCTTCACCGTTCTCACGGCCCATAAAGCGCAGCATATCGTCATCAGATAAGTCACGAATGACAATATTAGCGTCAGATAGGCCAGCACGTTTCGCCGCCTCTATCCTGTGATGACCAAATGCAATCTCTACACGATCATCTTTTTCACGCCCAATAACGCCCTCCCACAGGCCAACATCCTTAATGCTGCGAACTAACACAGACAGCTTTTCCTCGCTGTATGGATAATCTCCAAGCATTCGGTACGGGTTTGGATCAACCTTGCTTAGGCTGATTTGTTTTATGATTGACATCGCAATCTCCTTTTCAATGGAATGCAAGATGAACAGATTTCAGATAAACTGTCAAACTGCTTTTTCAATAAAGTGCGCTATGAGCTAAATAACTACGATAAGGATCAAGATCACTTTCTTCAATCAAGCCCCTGCTTATAAGCTGATCTGATTGCTTTCCGCTTATCCACTCCTCTCCCACAGACTCCATATTCTTTATGCGCTGTGCGTTAATCTTATAGGGATCTGGATGCCAAGCTGGTTCATTGGTTAGATCACGAAACTCTGGCCGCTTTGGTGCTATTTCCTTTGCGGCTCTTTTAAGCTCTTTGATAGTCGGCCATGTGCGAGTTTCTAAATTGCTTAAAACCGCTTCTTCAAATAGATCAAACCATTGCTGATATTCACGGCTGGGTGCCATCTTGCTAATTGTTTTGCATAGAAGCTCTGCCTCTGCTTTTATGCCTTCTGCATTGGATGATATTGCTCTTGGCGGGTTTAACCGCGCCAGAAGCTTCGTGGTCATTGTGTTTATCTGTTGTTCACGCATTGTATTTTAGCCCCATTGATTTCAAAACATCGAGCATCATATTTTGCGGATCTATGGATGCTTGCAATAGTTCTTTGCTAATATCGTCATCCCATCTCTCAGCATTAAGCCAAGTTGCTGGATGCGCTATGAATTTAGGATCTTTGTTCTGAACGCTGGAAGCATACAATGCTGCGTTTGAAATGATGTGATCGGGATCTGCTTTCTTAACCGCCTTTTCCCAAGCCTTTTTTGCTGCGCCTTTTCCCTTCTTGATTGGATAAGCTGCATAGAA
>Ga0181403_1000257_pt1 | contig 12782 bp, 18 predicted proteins | sample 26SPOviralmetaG_FD_130132 | JGI IMG/M metagenome (GOLD analysis project Ga0181403, IMG submission 130132) | Marine viral communities from the oligotrophic San Pedro Time Series (SPOT) site, San Pedro Channel, CA, USA - 26 SPOT_SRF_2011-09-28 | ecosystem: Environmental > Aquatic > Marine > Strait...
AGCATAATGGGGCAGAATCCCACTCTCACCGAAGGTTGTGGAGAACAAAGTTCTCCACTCATCAATGGCTTTGAAGATGTGATGACCCACATCAAGCAGCAAGAGCAACGGATTAAGGAGTTGGAAGAGAAGAACAAGAAAATCAAAGAAAAAAATAATGGTTTTGAAGCACTACTTCGTTGTGAGTGTGGTGTCTCAATTGAAAGAGTTATTGAAATCAAACAAGAAAACAAGACACTCAAAGAAGAAAACAAGAAGTTGAAGATGATGATTGACCATCTTCCAAATGATATGGAAGATAAGTGGTGGTGTGAAAAGAACGAGCGCTGGAGATGGGATGATGATGGTTTTCAAGAAGAAGAGTCAGAAGAAGAGCCAGAGCCACCAGAGTCAGAAGAAGAGTCAGAAGAAGAGTCAGAGTAATTATAAATTTGAAGCTGACTTAAAGAAATGAATATTAGAACACAAAACAGAGTAAAACAATGTCGCAAAATCCCACACTCATCAATGGCTTTGAAGATGTAATGAACCACATCAAGCAGCAAGAGCAACGGATTAAGGAGTTGGAAAAGAAGAATGAGAAGTGGGAGAAATATGTGGAAGAAGTCAAAGTTTCAGAAGAGTGTTGCGTTGATGAGAATGAACAGCTCCAAAAATACATTAAGGAGTTGGAAGAGTTCATAAAAAAGAAATGTGAGAGTGAGTGGTCTGGTTCGAGACACGAAACGGTGGTCCTTAACTTAATTTAAATCTCCTTTTGTAATCAGCAATAGATGCCTTTCTTGTAGTCTTATTCCATAATATCCAACGTGAAAGAGCCCCAGCACTCATAGCATCATTCCAATTCTCCCTTGCCCTATGTCTATCCAGATATCTTTTTTTTCTGTCTTCATCTTTATGAATAGTGAAATCACTCATACCAGCAGAACCAAAATGGACTGTCTTTATTTTCTTATTATCTTTATCATAGAAGATCGCTGTTAATTTCTTTCCCTTACTTTTTGAAGGACTAATGACTACTTTTTTTGGTTTCACCGAAGGTTGTGGAGAACTTTGTTCGACACTCATTATAATTAAAATAGATATAATTAATAATTTCAATTATTAAACAATTATTGTGAATTTGTTAAGTATAAACAAAATAACACAATTGTAATGTAATCGTAAAATAATATTAATATTAATATTAATATAAATAAAAAACATTTTAAAACTTTTTGAAATATATATATATATATATTCATTTAATTCTGGATTACATTACATTTTTGTAAATTACTTAAGAATTATTTTCTATGTATAAGTATGGAAGTGTCCGCATATTTGTTGAATGATATTGAGATTTATGTTAGAGATTTTTTGAAGGCGAAGAGTGTCGCAAGAATGAAGTCTGATATTAAGAAATCTATGATTGAAAAGGGTAATGATGAGCCGAATGTGCGGAGATTTCTTGATTGGAAATCTATGAAAGATAAAATAGAAGAGCAAGATAGATTGATACAAACTATGAATCAATTAAAAACGTGTAAAGATGTTGGAACACTCGTTGAAAACCTACAATCAAGAAATATATGGTTAGAACATGAAAATAAATCTTTTAAAAATTTAAATACAAAAATGAAGTGTGAAAATAAAAAATTAAGGCAAAAAAATAATAAAGATTTATCTGATAAAGCAGTTTTGAAAAGAGCAAAAGAAAAAGAAGATGCCTATCAATCATTAAATAGAAAATATTTAGACGTATTAAATGATAATCGCGATTTAGAATCCAAAGTAGCTTCTCTAAAAGAACGTTGTAATAAATTGGAAAATGAAATTGCCCCAAAAGCCGACCCAAATCATCTATCTTGTAGTAATAATAAATACAGTGATGATGAAGATTGTGGTTATTACTAAAAATAAATAATATTTCTCATTATATATGATAATTATTGATAAGAGTCATTCAAAAATGGATTTAATTGAATTATTTGAATCATTACATGTAAATATTCCAAAAAAACATAAAAAACAAGATATTATTTCTAATCTTCCACAATATATCCAAAATGCTAAATACCACGGTGAGTCAAGCAAAGTTAAAGATGTCTCTGTATTAATAGACATCTTGAAAAACAAATCAACCAAACAAAGACCCAATTTTAAATTAAAAACATTGATAATGAATAAATCAAAGAGAATTATTAAGTATTGTTCTTCAAATCACACATTATCAAATGAAACTTATTTATCTCATCAAGAAGTTTATAATGATGTAATGTATATTGCTAATTATGGTGATATTGCTTCTGTGAGAAAAGCATTAAATCTTTACAATAACTCTCCATTTTGTATTAATCACGTTAATTCCATTTTATCTGATAATAAAATACAAGAGATAGCAGAAAGAAAATTATTGAAGAAAAATAAAGTATTTGGTCTAAAATCAAAAAGATCTCCGATTTTGTTGGAGTTTCTTTAAATGAAATGCGTATTTTCCTATATTTTTTTCTATGTAATATATTATGGAAAGCAAAAGAATGAATGACATTACTTGGGGAGAACGTCAAGAAAAATATAAACTGCCAATTATGAAAACCTTTTTTGGTGATGATATTGAATCAACAAAAAAGAAATATGGGAAATCATTTGAGTTCGATTTCTATAATGATAATTATTTCATTGAAATGAAAAGTCGAAGATGTAAATATGGTGACTTCCAAACTCTGATGTTTGGTGAGAATAAATTAATTAAGGGAGATTCTTTGCTAAAAGAGAATCCAAATTTAAGAATCTTTTACACTTGGAATTGTCGAGACGCAATTTATTTTTGGGAACATAGGTCAAGTCCTTATTCAACAAGAATGTCTGGAAGAGATGACCGTGGTCGTGATGAATATGATATGTGTGTTCATGTAAGAAATAAATATATTAAGAAATTAAGCAAGAAGCATTTAAAAATAAAATCTACAGAATGAAAATAAAATGGTTTCTATTTATTGTATTGAAGATATTAATGATCTTAAATATATTGGGTCAACAAGTCAAAATATTAATACAAGATACAGCCAACATAAATATCATAAAAAAATAAATCATCATTGTTCATCAAATAAATTGAATCTTTACAATGCTATTGTTTATGAACTTGAGAAATGTAGTGAAGAAGATCGATATGAAAGAGAACGTCACTGGGCTTCAAAAATAGAGTGTGTAAATGAGACTTATTATTTGAATCAAAAAGAGTTTTATGAAGATAAAGCAGAAAAAGCACGGCAACAAGCAAAGAGATATTATGCTAAAAATAAGGAAAAGTGTAAAGAAAAGCACAAAGAGTATTATGATAATAATAAAAAGTATTTTAAAGAATATAATGAAAAATATAGACAAGACCCAGACACTAAATGGAAACTCTTACAATATGGAAAGGAATGGAGAGAAAAGCAAAGAAATATATTAATTTAATCTAAAATACTTTTTTTAAAAGAAGGTGGTGGATTCTTTCTTCTTCTTTCCCAATATTCAGAGTATGGATAAGTTGTTAATTCTGCTGTCCCATCCGGAGTATTTTTACTTTTTCTCCCCGCCCTATAAAATTGAGACCAAGTCACTTTTAATTTCTTTTTCTTTTTGTCACCTAAAATTGTCTGTGTATATCTGTTTGGTTTTTCTATGGTGTTGGGACCACTATGAAGTTGTGTTGATTTTGTCTTATAATCATATTCGTTAAATGTTATTCCTTTTTCATCACTTGATACTATTTCAACTGCTTTATTTCCGTCTGGATAATTTAAAAACATTTTATCTCCAACTTTTAAAGATTTAAATGCTTGCTGGGGGTCAAATGAGTATCCTTTTTTTTGTGAAAGTTCTTTTAGAAAATCTAAACTGACAACATCCGCTTTCTTTGCTGGTGCTGGTTTCTTTGCTGGTGCCTTTTTAGGAGCCGCCTTTTTAGGAGCCGCCTTCTTTGCTGGTGCCTTTTTAGGAGCCACCTTTTTAGGAGCCGGTTTATTTTTCAATCCTTGATACTCTTTAAAAATCATACTTCTTGGTATTTTTCTTTTCAAGACATCTTCAACTTTGGATTGTAAATCTGGCTTGCTTAATTTACTATAACCTTTTATTGCGAACTCTTTATTATATTTTTTAATAAAGTCTAATAATTCTTTGCGTAGCATTATATATATATATATATTATTTTTGATACCCTTTTATTTTCAACTTTCTGACTTTATCTGCGATATCGGCATCTGCCTTTTTCCAAGTTCCCGAAGCTTTAACCAAAAAGGAATACAGACGGGACATAGCCCATTGTTGAGCCGACATCTTCTTACCAGCACCACCTTTAACGCCCTTTACATTGCGAACACTCGCACGATTATTTTTATGAGCAGCCAAGCCACGATCGTAAACTTCATCTAATATTCTTTTAGGAATACCAGTTAATCTTGTTATATCTGCTTTTGAATTTGCTTTATTTTTATCTTGTTTGTATTTCATATTGAACTTCTGCTTATTTGTCAAGACCATTTTAATTGAATATAAAGAGATATAGATATAAATATTATATATTATAAAAGAGTAAAAATGAAGAAAAATAGAGAAGGAAAAAATGGCTCTATTTCTTTATTTTTTAAAGGAACATTATTTGCTATGTATCCTTTATCAGATGAATACAATTTAGATTATTATTATGATACTGGTGAAGATATCATAAGAAAATCAAAAGAAATGGGATACAATATTAAACAACAATTAATCGTATATTACGGTTTTTTAAACAAAATAGAAAGGAGAAAAAGAGAAAAGTTACCAATTTACGCAAGTGATTTAGACAAAGCCACTCACGCATTATTTGCTTTACTTCGTTTAAGACTTATAGAAGATGATGAAATAAATGGCTATTTAATTATGTCAAAGAGAAGGAAGCGAAGCCACCCAACGGAGAGAGTTAATCCAAAGAATAGAAGCCATCTTTGTCAACTTTAACTCTTATTGTTTCCGGTTCACCTTCTTCAATGACATCCAATTTTTGATCCTTTAAATACTCTCTTTTTTCTTTGGAAGTCGGTTCATATTCAGAATCTTCAATTATCACATCTTCAATAGACTCTAAATACTGTGCTAAATCTTCTCTATCATTAGATTTACATAAAACAATTAATTCTTCAAAAACTTGAGAGTCCATTATTAATATATTAGATTTTTAATACCCAAGAACAACATATTTATTGAAGATGTCTTCAACAGTAAAATCTCCAGACTGAACATCATCAGATACCTTTTTTACTAAATCTTTGGAATCAGTAAAAGTGTCTTGGATTAATTGACAATGAACTAAATCCCAAGACCAACCACCTTCACCATTTTCATCTTTAAGAACTTTATCACCCCATAAGCCAGTGGCAAAAGCAGTTTCAAAGTATTGTATATCATCAGACGACCACATTGTATATTTATATTTAGAAATTATTTTTTAATGTTTTTCTTTGATTTTTCTGCTTCTTTAAATATCATTTGTAAAATATTTTCGGGAGTCTTTTTTAATTTGGTAATTTTGTAAACTATTGCTGAACTTTCATCACAACTTGATAATTGACCATCTGGGTCTGTAATAGCGGTGGTAATATCAGACATAACAGTAGGTTTAGTAATAGTGAATTGTATTTGACCTTTTCCAAAGAAAAAGTCACCTTGTGCGGAATATTTATCAACAACCGAGATAAGGGGTAAATTTGCTCCAGTTGGATCTCCGCCAATAGCAGTATATCCTTCTAATATTGATGAGCGTATCGCATAATAAGGTTTTAATACAGATTTTTGTAAATCAGTCGCAGTAATAGCCATAGATTGAGTTTTTACAGTGACTTCTGGAATATAACTGAAATAAGGAGTAGTAGATTCCCAATACTTATGAGTGCCACCACTTTGCTTTGAAGAAAGTACATTGTAGGGATAAGGTGGGGCGGTATAGTACATAGCAGCACCAAATCTATTAGTATAATATGCTTTACTATCAGTGGAAACTACTTCGGCATTTGTTGTTGGTCTGTATAGAGCGGTTTTATTATCATTAGTAATTCTTTTATTTAGAACATTAGCCGATGAAATTGGAGCTTGGACGGCTTCATATCTAAATCCTAAAATATCCCATAAATTATCTTCCCAGTATTTTTCTTCATATCCAAAAGATTCAATATAAATACCACCGTGAGCATCGAAGATAGAATAAGGTTTAATATTATGATTTTGGTCTTGAATATATTGTCTATTTGCGGTATTAGCATCGGTGGCGTTTGGGTCTTCTGGATACGCCATATTTCTATAAATTTGTTGTGCTTTTAAACCATAGGGTTTGAAAGTTGGTGAGTAACCTAATTGTGAAGGTCTTGGATTTAATTTATAAACAGTATCCCCCGAGTCCCCACTTATAGATGGTGGTTTGAGAGAAAGAAGCGCCGTAGTAGTCTTATTATTGATATCAGTTGCTGGATTCCCAGAGAAGGCAGTATTTCCAACATTATTAGCAGTATGAAGTCTTATTAATTCAAATCTATTATTTGAATCATTATATACTAATTCTGGATTATTAGCACCAACATAGGTTTGTGTATAATAAGGAGCAATATCGGTATAATCATTATAATTTGATGGGGCGGTTGATAGTGTTCTTAATCTTGTCTGGGTTTCGGGAGCATAATAGTCAACATTATTGGCTTTCGTCAAGGTCGGTAAATCACACGATGCTTGACCACTATATGGTGATATGATAACAGTTGAGAATGCCGTTGCGTGGAAATCAAATCCTATTCTTCTTCCCTCTCTTATTGCTGTATTACCGCCAAGTGTTTCAGTAAATAAACTTCTTGGAATCCCTAAAAACAAACTATTTAACATGATAGTATAGTAATCTTCTTCGTCATATCCACCGGAACCATCTGGTACATTTTGTCTTACATTTGTTGCTTTTGCGAAACCATAACTCAATCTCAATTCTGATGGTTTGGCAGCATCAGCTGGTTCTAAAAATAAATCTCTATTTTCCTCTTGCCATTTAAAAAATACAACACTTGAAGAATGATTTATATTATTTGGAGAAGAAGCAATTTTAAAATTATCTGAACCAAATCCATCAGTATGTTTAGTCTGACTTATATCTGTTGTATATTGATTGATATGGAAAAATCTACTCGCCCCTACTGTTGGAGTGAAGTCTGGATCAGTAGTTCCGGGGTCACTGGCAAAAGATACTTGTGAAGCAAGGGAAAAATCAAAAGTATTTCTAATAGAATCCCATAATTCTGGATAGAGTGCTTGTGTATCTAAAAATGTTCTTATTTTTTCCAAATTTTCCCGAGTGTAAGGTATATTAGTCTGTATCATACTATCTTCCCTTGACGGCGAAGCAGTTTCCAAAAAAATGGGTGCGGCAATTTGGAAACCATCATCTGGGTCTGACAATAATGTAGTCCTTTCAGTTCCAGAAGCATCTAATATTGCTGGACAATTAGCAACAAGTTCATCAGCCATTTCTCTCCCAGCTTCAAATATTTCTGGTCTTTTGACACCAATATAAGCAAAAGAAGAAATATAGTCGGTAAGGTTTTGATTATTAGCAGTACCACCATCTCCACCAATAGGTAAAGTAGAATTAATCCAAGCTTCATAAGTGACTTTATTTTGTTGATAAAAATTAATACATTCAATAGATTTATAAGTATTAGAAGAAACTATTTTTGTTAATTCTCTATCATATCCGTGCGCATCTAATATTTCGAATGTTTCATGTGATTTAGTTTCTGTTAATTGTCTTGTGACTTGTTCTGCGATTGCTGATGGTGTATTAAATCCACTACTCACAGTAATATCTAATCTGTCTCTAACTCTATAGTAAGTTGATTCTGAAAAGATACCATTATGTGATTTGATTGGAAATTGGTCTTCGGAGTTATCCAAAGTATGATCATAATAAACATCATCTTTGACAAAAAGAGTAAATCTTGAATTATCAACAAGTGGTTTTACTTGCGAAGTCCCAGCTTTTGTACCAACAGTGTGAAAGTCAGCGGCAGCATATATAAACAAATTGACTGGATGGAAGTTTTTACCATAATCTATATTATCATCATCCGTTAACCATATATCGTTTACACCTTCACTGGAAGGGTTATTACCACGAGCATAAACAAATGGGAAGTCTCTTGGTTGCTGGATATATAGTGGATATTCATTAGCAGTAATATAATAACCATAAATTAAAGGAGAAACATTATCTTGTAAAGGTATTTCTTGTCCAGAGACTTCACTCGTAGATAAATGTCTATATTTCCCTAACCTATATCTTGCGTCATAAGAAGTACTCTTGACATCAAATGGTTCTAATTTTTGAGTATTAGTATAAGTGGGGATTTGATTTATCTTTCTTGTTTGTTTCCCACTAAACTCTATAGTCGAAGGATTTGCCGATCCAACTTCATTAATAAATACCGATTCCATTTCCACCTTATCTCCAACATCTAATTTGACGGATTGTTGGAGAGTATTAGTCCAAATAGCATTTTCTGTATTATTACCAGACCTTGCTTCTACCCCAGATTTACGTGAGCAATTAATAAGTAATGTGTCAACATAATCAGCCATTATTATATATATAGATTAAAAAACCTTTAATCTTCTTCAATAAAACCTTTATCAATTAATAAATCATATTTTTCTTTATGCTTCAATTTAAAATATTCCAAATTATCTTTCTTTAAATGATATTTGTATAGCGTCTTACTATTATGAAAGTCTTTATTTGTATCATAATATTCTTTACGTTTGTCTTTATTATTTTCATACCACTTTTTTGCTCTTTCTCTATTTTTCTTTTTAAAGTTTTCATCATTCTTCAGAACATTATGATAGTGCTTTATTTCCGATTCTCTTTTCTTTTTGTAAGCCTTGAGAATATTTTGAATTTGTGATTCATTTAATTCTTCCATATTTATAAATTATATAGATAATAATTTCTCTAAACATACTCATTAATTTGGCTTTTGGCGAATGTGAAAGACAGTGATTGTCTTGCCGACTAAAGCTTTACATAATTGTTCGTTTTCATAACAATAATCAACATCAAAGGAATTAAGATACACATCTGTTGGATTATTTAAATCAATATAAGTCTTTTCGGATGGTTCAAAATATAATCCACCAGTATCATTTCCAGATACATCAAATCTTGGTAAATGGGCAACTATCTTGGACTGTGTTCCCATTCTAGCATTTACTGAAGATTGAGTAAAGTTATTTAATCTTATAAATAAAGATACATTTGATGATAATGATGGAGTTGTTACACTTGAAATATTAACCAATAGATTAGTTCCGCCAGCTGCTGTTGGAGATATTGGCTTTCCCTTAAATCCAAATAGTTCAGAAGTATTACATCTTAAAGTTAGTCTGTATAAAAATATTTCTTCAACTTTAGAGCCAAGTACTTTTGTAATTAATTGATTCTCATAACCATCCATACCGCCAGAAGCATTTACTTTCTTGGGAGCTAAAACAGTAGAAGAGTTCTTATCATTAAAAGGTCTTGATTCCATCAATCTTGCCCACTGGGTTTGATTTTCATTTGCTTCAGACCATTGCCACCAATCATATCGAGTTGGGTCGGCATCTGTTTCAAGATCTGGATAACTGGTGTAATGAGATACCGAATCAATTGTAATTGCTTTTGTATTTCCTTTTGCTCCAAAATGCGGATATAAAGCCCATTTAGCACAAGTCGTGGGATTGGTGACTTCATTCTTTTCACCGCCAGCAGCTTGAATCGTGGTGTAATCAACGAGTAGAACTTCAGCAGCTTTGTTATCAATCAAAAATATACTTAATTCTTCATTATCGAGTTTGAATTTGACTTTTTCATAATTAGCTCCCGACGCCACATTAGTTCTTAAATTATAAACAGAAGCAAAATTAGCATTATGAGCGCCATAATAAATGATTTCATTCATAACTAATTCATTATTTCCACCACCAGCACCACCAGAGTTAACACCACTTTGAAAGACTCTTAATTCTTCACCAATTCTCATAATACAGATATCACAAAAGGCAATACCACCAGAGTTTCTAAAAGCCGCCCCAGCATTACCACCACCTTCACGAGATGGATTGAAAGAATTAGGCATAACAACTCCAGAAGGCTTACGAGTATTAATACGACTCAAACCACAAAAGAAAGGAGACCTTGCTGTACTGCTATTAGCAGCACTCCAATCAATGACTACTTCACCTTCATTTTGCGAGATTGGAAAATTATCACATCTCACTTGGAAACCGGCTGCTCTGTTACCAGTTACAGTTTTATCATTATTAGATACAACAAAGTGACCAGTTTCTTCTTCAGAAACATCAACAATATTGAAATCTTGAGTTTTACTGGTCTTTGCTGTTTGCTGTGTGAAAGCCCAATCATATCCATCCCAAACATTGGTGGAATAAGAAGGAGTAACAGTTAAATTAGCAGAAGCGGCGGTTATCAAAGATGGATGATATGCTCTGTCAGAAATACCTTTTTCTATTTGATTCGCAAATCCAACAACATTTGTTGTGATTCTGCGACCATCTTCTAATTCATCTTCATCTCCAGCATATCCAATAAAGGGTACAGATGTTGTAGAAGCAGAGTTGGAACCACCATCTGTTAATGGTCTTCCAAAATAATGACCAAAAACAGAGTTACTCTTGGATACAATAATCTCACCGGTCTTATTAATTTTAGCCGACTGTAGTGCTATTTGAGAGTTGGCTGGGATCTTCAACGTATTTAGCAATCTATTTGAATAAGAATATGGTTTGAAAATTTGTGAATTGTTTGTAATTTCCAATTCATCATCGATATTTGCTGTTACAATTAAGCTCATTATAAAATATATAATATTTTAATTATAAACAAAAAAATAATATAAATTATTATATAAATGCCGAAGAAAACAGTTATGGTAAAACGGATTGAGAATCCAAGAACATTCGACAGACCACAGATAAATATAAAGAAGGAGTTAGATGATAAGAAGAAGATTAAACCTTCAGAAATATTTGAAGGATATTCTAAAAAGAAGAAATGAGTGAATCATATTCATTCTTAATATCAATGAAGTCAGTATGTGATCCAGTTGATTTGTCTGGATGATATACTTTCGCCAAATCCCTATAATTCTTTTTTAATTCTTCAATACTTGAAGACTTACGAAGTTTATTAATTTTACTCTCAAAAGTCTTGAAGATTTTAGGATCATTAATATTGAAAGGAGTTCCATATCCTTCACCCATTTTATTATGTCTCTCATTATTGATTTTGTGTTCCTTATCCGAATCTGCCCACCATCCCGGATATGCTATGCCCATCTTAAATAAATATACTTGAGATTTTAATTATTTTGAATTCAAATTTTGGATTTTTAAAATGTCTTTTAATTATAATGATTCAAAGAAAGTTTGTAATTAATTTGGATAAATGTAAAGAAAGAATGGATTATTTTGATGATAGTCACACAAGATGGTCTGCTACAAATTATGAAGATGTCCCACATCATTATTCAGAAAAAATGATTTCTTATTATAATATTTCATCAAAAGAGCATTTATGTAAGACTGGATGTTTTTTGTCTCATATCAATATTTGGAGATATATTTGCGACAATAGAATAGATGGTGTATTGATTCTTGAAGATGATGCTGAAGAAGTAAATGATATCGGTGATCTTCAACTTCCACAACATGGAATAACATATTTGGGTGGTTGGCTTCATCAGTTGAAGATGACTGACAATAAACCAGTCGAACACAATTCCAAAAATGGGATTAATGAGTTAGATAAAACAAAAATGCGGATGTTATGTACGTTGTCATATTATATTCCAAAATGGCAACATGCGAAGCAAATGCTCGATTATGTGACTCAATTAAAAAGATGGAGAGCAATAGATGTTTCTATTCATAATATTCCAATTGAGAATTATTATGTATACCCAGCAATATATGTTGAGAGAGATCTTCAAAGTAATATTAGAAAAACAAAAAGAAAACATCCAAATCAATATTATCAATTTATTTAATCCAAATTGTGTGGAACTTTAATTGCTTGGGTTTAATTTGTTTAAATCCCATTTCATTCCATTCCGCAAATATTCTATCATAATTACAATGATCTACTCTGTCTTTTTCTAAAAGAATTAATCTTAATCCTTTAAAAAACTCTTTATTTTCATCATAAAAGGTTTCTATGAATCCTTCACAATCGGCGATTAATACATTAAAATCAACAAGTGGAATTGGGTAGTTGGGGATTTGAGAGTCTTCATCTTCAACTGTGTGAGTAGCCAACCCATTACCTTTTAGAGACAATGGTTTTTTAGAGATTGTGCCTTTTATTATATTGAAAGAACAATTATTATTGACTTTATTGAACTCTAATGTATCCCAAACAGAAGGGTCACATTCAACGACACAATGCTGGTCTTTATCTTTGAGTATTTTGTTTGTAGTTACGCTGACACCACCCCATCTCGCCCCAAGTTCGAGAACTCTGTCATTTGGTTTGATATATTTTTTTACTTGATTTACTTCAGTAGATTCATATTTAGTATAATCGATAATCTTTCCTTTATTGTTGCGAATAATCATATATTAACAAAGAAAATAATTATGAGTAAAGCTCACAAGGATATCGGTAAATAATGGTGGGTCTATAATTATGACCTAAAATCCCCCAATTATTAATAGTTTTAAGTAGATAAGAGTCGTAAAAT
>Ga0181403_1000259_pt1 | contig 12745 bp, 32 predicted proteins | sample 26SPOviralmetaG_FD_130132 | JGI IMG/M metagenome (GOLD analysis project Ga0181403, IMG submission 130132) | Marine viral communities from the oligotrophic San Pedro Time Series (SPOT) site, San Pedro Channel, CA, USA - 26 SPOT_SRF_2011-09-28 | ecosystem: Environmental > Aquatic > Marine > Strait...
ACCAGCTATAAATGCAACTTCACCACTTCCGGCGCGTTGGTGTTTGTTTAAAAATCTTTCAATTAAGGGTTGGGTTGTTTTTGGGCTCTCACCAGAAATATCCAAAATTTTGTTCTCATCAAGCAGCATAACTTTCATTTAAAATTTACGTCCATACGTATATACCTTCCCTCAGAAAACCAAACATTTTTTATGAAACATCAAAGTCATCTATATCAAGTTTAATATTTAAACCACCAAGGTCGTTCGTTTTAACGTTGTAAGTCTCTTCAAAATCACTAACAGCGTCTAAACCCCGAAATTTCTTAACAAGCTCACCAGCTTCATCGTATAACCCAACAGAGTACATTTTATTAGTACCATCCCTATATGTAAGGGTAACACGTTTAATACCACTCAATTTATTTTGTGTGGTGTCTTTGGGTTCATCAATTGATTCGTTTAACACACGAGAAACCTCTTCTCGTATAATTTGGCGTAATTCTGTTTTATTCATTAATGTTGGATTTTTACGTTTACTATTATACCACCCTCTTGTTCACTGTACCATACATTCATCACACTTCGTTGAAATGTCATTTGACACGTGTCACCTTCTGTAATGTAATATGAAAACTCGGTTTTCCACGGTGTTGCACTGTAATCTATGAGACTGGGGGTGGGCTCTTTTTCTTGTGATTGTGTGGGGAGTATGGTTTTGCACGCATACATGCATACCATCAGTGCTATGAATAGAGAGAGTAGTTTTTTCATATTGCGTTGTTTTGTGATAAATACGAGGCTCGATGTAAAAAGTTTTTGACTCCGTACTTTTTTGGGATCTGTGGGTTTTGATTCTTTTTAGCATAACGGTTTTTAATATTAATTTTTAGAGACACATATTCCCCATATTTATGTATATACGCTCGACGGTGAAAGGTTGTTTGGTTGGTTTATATACCCACAACAATAGCGCGCTATTATCGGCCCGTCGATGGCACGCGGTTGTGGCGCGGGCAACCCGCCATTGGTCCGATATCGGATAATAGCGGCCCGCTATCGGGCCGCCACACATCCAATATTATTTTTTACTTTTGGTTTTCAACCTTCTTACCACTCCCTACTGGGCGACCACGCTTAATTACAACACCAGCATTTAGTAATGCTTGGCGCGCAGCAATTGCTAGCTGACGTTCGCTATTTGGATTCACTGGTCGGCCACGCTTTACTTCACCACCATTCATGGCTTGGCGCTCTGCCTGTGATGCTAAACGTTGTTGGCGCTCGCTATTTGGATTCACTGGTCGGCCCGTACGCTTACCTGGGGCACTGGCTAAACGTTGTTGACGTACGCTATCCGGGTTGACTGGACGTCCTAATTGTGCCTTTGGGCTGTATACTACTTCTACTCCTTCGATCTGGTTGATAAATGTTACGTTTTTCATAATGTGTGTATTGGTTTTTATTTGTGTTAATTATTTTTCTTAATCTTATACCGTGAATATACGAACTTAATTTCAATCACCAACATTCGCTATTATTAACTTTTACTTGTTGGGTTTTTGGCTTCAACCTCATACCATGAATATACGAACATGGTTTGGCTGAACAAACATCTCAATTAAGTATTGATTCAATCGTTTCTATATCGCTTAGGAACTGGTGTTGATCAATTTCACCAGCCTTAACTTCATAGTATCTATCGCTGAGAAACATATCGCGTTCCTCAAACGTCATTGTTTTAATGTGGATGGGACCTATGAAATCAAGATCCTTAATCGCTGAAACTACTCTTGTGTGTGCCATGTTGGTTTCTTTTTTATTATTTAAACTTATACCATGAATATACGAACGTGGTTTGACCTACCAACCATCTCTAGAAACTAATCAAATCAATCACCATCTCACCTGTAGGTTTCCCATTGCAGGTAATTTCATAGTTGGGGTCCATACCGCTAACTGTAACGTCATAAATCAATTCATCAATACTGTCAAACGACCTAGTGTAATAAGAGCAATCTAGTGTGTACATATGTGTTGGTTTTAATTTCTTATACCATGAATATACGAACAAACATTCAGTGCTCAAAATTCCTTATTAGGAATTCACTAAACACACTTGTGTGTTTTCAAAATGCCCATACAAACATTATTACCAATAATTGCCAAACTGCGTTGGTAAAGTGAGTGGAGGGATGGTTGGTGGTGTAACGTGATGTGATATGTAGGGCTGGTAGGTAGGCTCGACGAGAAAGTTTGACCGTTCGTAGCATTGAAACGCGATCCACCATCCATCCCCCCATACACCACATTTACATTTGCCACATAAACAGAACGGGGCAATAACATTCCTGCCATCACCCCATCCATATCAACACACACACTATACCCTCGTCACATATCACCGTTTAAAACGGGATAACAACATTCGTTTAACAATATCACCATATCAACCATATAACAATAACAATACTCGATACAACGATAACAATAACTGGTAACCAAATAACAATATCTTAGTATACATCATAATAATAATCATCACATCACATTAACACACCACATCACGTTACACGTCACAAGCAGCATTGGTGGTTCTTTTTTCTAGATATAATCTAACCCACAACCTTCTAATTCATATACAAACAAACCAATAATATAATTCATTGTATCCTCCATGGTGAAATATGATACCGTTTCCTGAATGCCATGATTATCTTTGATATCAAATAAACGAACATACTCATTACATAGAGCATTGATATTACTTAAACTAACACAATCATTTATAGCATCAATCAATATTTCCGATTGATAGAATGCTCTAGCATGCGCGCACCAATCATTTTCACCGGGCCAACCACGGCTCTTTTTAAATAGCCGAGACGTCATATCCTCAATTACCAATTCGCGAATAATCCTAATGTTTACTGTGTTGATGTTCATAGTGTTGGTTTTTTCTTATTAAACTTATACCGTGAATATATGAATAAAATTTATATTATCAAAATTCTATTTAAATTCTAAATAAGCCATATCAGCTGCTTGTTCAACTGTGTAACCATCTTCTAACAACTGCTGGAATAATTCTGCTATTTTGTCGTCTAAATCCATCCCTGCACTAATTATCCTTCTGTACGAACAACTTTCCCTGGAAAACAAACCAACTTACCTTTAGTTGGGTGAATAATGAAATCATCCTTGTCAAAGCTATCTACCGCTTTACGACCTTTGCCACTAAATATACGAGCAATGTGATGTGATGCAACATATACTTTGCGGCCCATTTTAAATGATTCGCTTTTTGATACTCTAATTGATCCTGATAATCCGTGCATAATTTTGTTTTATGTGTTATTAACTTTTTTCTTATACCCTAAATATACGAATGAAAATTTAATTTACAAAATTCTCTAAAACATTAAACCTTCATCTATGCAATTTGAGTAGTGATTATCAAACAGATATTCATCTAAACCACTAACCATATCACATAATTCATCCCCACTCAGTTGTTGAACTAGTTCTTCTATTATAACATCAGCGCCAACCTGCTGAATCATTGCATGTAATATATCAAATGCAGTACTTTTATCTACGTTAACCATGTTGATTTCTTTTTAGTTTCTTTTTAGCAACAACCGTTGCATTCACAATCGCAATCGCTTGCTGAATTAGTTGGGTTTGGGATATAAATTTTATTGATATATTCGAGAAGGGCTTTTTTGTCAACATTTGCTGCTGCATCCTTGTAAATTAGATCACTAATATCACAATTAAACAAATTATTAACTTGCCCAGACCATTCCTTAAATTTATTATAGTCGAACCCATATTGCGTTATGTTGATTTCATTTCCCGCAAAAGTAATGTTTGAAATATCCATTGGTTCTAATTCTTCTATCATTAGTTTACCATTTTTATTTCCATCATTCCCAATAATTGCTTGAAATAAAGACTCACCCTTGCATAAGCCATCAAGTACGCTGAATTGGGCTGTTATGTTAAGGAATATTAGTGCTGAATCGATTTTCATAGTGGTTGGATTGATTTTCATATGTTTATTTTTTAAATTTCTTATACCGTGAATATACGAATAAATTTTTAATTAACAACACGCTCAAGTAATTCTTTTAAATCAACAATATCACCATGATAATTTCTCACACTCACTTTTACTAAACCATCCTGCTGCTGTTTGACAGTGTATAGGTAATCCTCACCCATTCCACCAAAACTACTTTTGGGCTCAATATAAACATCCCCAACTTTATCCTTCATGAGTGAAATAAACGAAGCAACCAAACAGCTAAACCCATTAAATGAACCACCAAATTGGGGAGCTCCGCATGTGGAGCCATTAGGGAAACCAGTTCCCTCAATTCCCTTAGTTATCTCTCTACCTGAGATAATATCTAAAATTTGCTGCCCAAACGCTTCGGGATATCCATCCCAGTGTTTATATACGTTAACTAATGTTTGGTTTTCGTTATTCACGAATTTCACTGATGCACGTGTTGCCATGTTGATTTTTTATGTGTTATTGACTTAATTTTATACCCTAAATATACGAATTAAAGGTGAATTATCAAATTTCTCTTTAACTCTCAATTTTAAGTTTCTCTTTAAGCTCCTTCACAATCATAGGAACAAAATTCTCACCAAAAATATGCCTCTTACCTTCCGATTCAGCTGCTTTAATTTCTGTGGTTACTTCAGCAATTACTAATTCCAAACCGCGAGCAATTAGTTGCTTTTCAAATTCATTAATTTTTTTCATGTGTGTTGGTTTTTATTTCTTAATCTTATACCGTGAATATATGAATAAAGGATTACTTACCAAAATTCCCTTTATTTAAATATTTGTCAAACAATATAGTCCCACCAAATGCGGAAAACATCATAGTAAGAGCACCCAATATAGGATATGGAGAATTATAATACATTGAAAGTAAAGCAGGGCCAACCAAAAACAAAACCACAAATACAGCAGCTATATTCATAACATTTGGTTTACTTGTTACCTTGACTACTTTTTCTGTGCGTTCATTCCAGATTAACCTTGAAATGGCGTCTTGCATATCAACCCCATAGGCGGGTTGTTTTACTATTTCACCATTGGGTTCTTGAATAGTTATAATGTATTTGAAATAACCAGGATGACTTTCGCTAGCCTTAACCATATTGCAGTTAATAGCTTTTCGACGTGTTGGTTTATTTTTCATCTTTGTTTTACAAAATTTATCAATTCTTCTGCTATTGCTAATGCTTCATCATAGGTAGCATATAAACAAAATTCCGGTTTCTCTATTTCGTCTTTGAAGCGAATACAAACCGCATCTCTTTCAGGATTTGGTCCTATAGTAACGGATTGATATGCATCCGCAGTAAAAATCTTTATTTGTTTCCAAGGTTTACTCATCTTTGTTTTAGTTTATTTCTTAATCTTATACTGTGAATATACAAACAATCTTTTTAAGATCAACAGTCCCAATCTTTAACCGCTATTGCAATAGCATCGATTTCCTTTAGTGTGGGATCATTCTTCATATAGTTAAGTGCAGACATTACTACCTCAACTGTTAATTCTGATTTTGCGGCTTTAACTAATAAGTCTAAAGCCACATTATTATCATCTAAATGTATCATCGTTCTAAAATTACAAAATCACCAAACGCATTATCAAATACTTCAAGGAGATTCTCATAATCCCCACTCCTCATTTCATTAATAATAGCACTACCATCTAACTCAAGCTGCTTTGCAAATCGTTTTGCATAACCCATTAGTACAAAGGCATTGCCATCAGGACCTGTAAGGTCAATTACAACGGGTCCGTTTTGTGGTTGTTTTTCTCTAATCATGGTTTTATTTTACGTGTTTAAACATATATATCTCTTTCATCAAGAAACTCAATCCAATCAATTTGGTCTTCTAAATGGCAATTTGCGTTCCATTTTTTCCAAGCATTTCTTAGCTTAATATATTCCGATGTTCCCTCTAGTGGTAATTTTCGTAATTTTCTAATCATTTCCCAAAAGCATTAAAAAGTTTAATAACAAATGAATCAGATTCTGGTTCTACATCAGTATGATTAAAGTACTCAACTAAACTCATAGCGGTGTTAACAGATATATCACTAATCAAAAATGATTCATTAAGATCCTTCATTATCCCTTCATGGCGGGTTGGATATTTTTTTCTATCTGCTAGAAGTAACTCTTTTACTTCCGGAATCATGTCATTAAATAAACTCATATGTTTTAATTTTATACCGTAAATATAAGAAAAAAAGATCACTTACCAAAATTCCCAAACCCTTTTACCTCCACTCTACCTCTAGCTGTGTCGTGTAAAGTTTTAATGAAGATTTCTCTTTTAGTAAGCAATGATTGGGCTACTTGAATTGATTCTAGATCGAATTCATCATTCACCCAATCAATGAATAACTTTGTTAGCAGGTATGACTTAATTTTTTTAATCAATTGAATTGAGCTAAGAGGTTTTCTTGTGTAGTTTTTATTTCGTTGTATGGTACTAGGCATTTTTCTCCGTCATACTCTGTAGTACAAACCCACTCACAACTATCTACATTAAAGTGTTTGCTCTTCAATTCATAGTTAATTATCCCCAATGTTTCCTCCAAAATTCTGCGTGGCATTGTTAGGGAAATAATACCACCTAAGAGCTCCGTATTGAACTCTTTTCCGTTGTGTGGGTTTAATGATTCTATTTTATGGTTCATTACTAGTCTTTATCAAAGAATTTTTTAATATCATTTCTTAAAAATAAATAACTCAACCAAAGTAACATTAAGTTTCTTAATTTAGGGTATCTCATACATAAGATAGTACCTCCTACCCCAAGCAATATAGATAAAAATATTTCAAAAGTTGTCATGGTTTTTTTTTAATCTTATACCGTGAATATATGAATAAAGATTATGTTATCAAAATTCCTCTTCTACATCCATAGATTTTAGGTAATCTAAAACCTCGTCTTCCATATCAATCATTTCCCTAGCGATATCCAACATGCTAAATAAAGCGCTTCGTTCCATATCACCCAAATTATCTAATTCAGTATACTCTTGCATTGCACCTAAGCAGTCCATCATATCATTTCTTGTATTATGGAACCTGCAGTAACTCATATTTGCCATAGTTATTTAATTTTTAAATTATCTACTTTTTACTTTATCAATCACTGATGTGCCTGAGTTAATCATTTTAAATACATCAAAAAAGTCACCATCATCAGCAGCCCATTCAATTTCATCCTTGCGGAATTTAGTTTGAAAATTACTAAATGCTTCACCACCGCATGTTAATTTGAAATCTCCTTCTTGGTTTTTCTTTAACTTCATGGTAGACTTATTATCACACATACAGCTAACTAATGTGATAACTAATTCACGTGATTTTGGTTTAACTTGTTCTTCTAAAAGTTCGCATTGCATAGGAATGCTTCTAAGTGCTTGGTATTTTGATTTTCTCATATGTGTTAATTTCTTAAATTTCTTATACCCTAAATATACGACTGAATTTTCAATTTACAAGCTTCTAAGTTTAATTCGTAAAAAATGAATACTTGACTTCCTCGTTCGCTTCGTCTATCTTAATTCCCATCCCCCCAATATTAGTAATGTGGGTAACGCCATCAAACTCATCCCCAGTTTTCATGAATTCACTTAGATAATAAGCCATACCACTCATCATGAAGTAAGGATCACCATCCATATTAAATTCAATGCTAGCTATTTCTGTTTTAGTGATTTTCATAGTTTGTTTATTAATTCTGAAAGAGTGATTTGCAGAGAAGTCTTCGTTACGTTACCATTTAAGTACTGGTTTAGTTCGTCGATTGCTGCTAGTATTTCGATGCGAGTTTTAGAATTTATATTTTGCATAGTTTGTTTTTTACGAAATTTTAATTGATGCAATAACTGGTCGTCTAAATCCTGTGAATCTCATATCGGGATTATCAATAACAACACCATTCTTAATAGTTAGGGCATGATTTTTAACTAGAACAATATATGTACCCTTACTAAACTTAGAGCAAAACGTTTTAACAGTGAATTTTACTTTTTTATGTTTATATTCTGTGTTGATGGGGTTGCTAGTACATTTAAGTTTGAATGTTTTAGTTTCTGGGAATAATGTATTCTCAAATAACTTGAATGTAACATCACCTAAACCTTTTATTTTACCAAAAACATCCATTACACCCCTACGTGATTTACGTCCTAAATTATCAGATGCAAACTTATGAGCTATATCATAACTAACATTAAATGCGTTTGCAACTGCTCTCACCACACAATCGTTGGTTTCACCTTTTGCTAGAATTGAACCTTTAGTAATGTCGTAACCGTCTGTAAAATTTTCTAATATCATCTTTTTTCTTTTTAAACTTATACCGTGAATATACGATCTTAATTTCTAGAAACAAAATTCAAAAAAGACTATTCTTTAGTTAATTTAACAAAAGTTTTTCCATCATAACCCATTGAGGACCACTTAGTTTTTTGTTCTTCATTTAAGTAACAAGTTAATCCCTCTAATTCTTCAATTGACATTCTGTCGATTTCGTTTACTGTGTACATGGTTTTATTTTTTCTTTTTAAACTTATACCTTAAATATACGATTTTGGCTTCAGTTTCCAAAATTCAAAGAAAAGAGGGGCCGATTTCTCGAACCCCTCCACACACATAACAAAACCAATTAACACACACAATTGAAATGGCTGGTTATACCATTTCAAAACTATATTCAACATTGTTTGGTTTAAACAAGCTGAAGTAAATCTTTTCTCCTACGTCTCCTCGACGGTTTTTGCTAAAAATCATGTAACGCTCAGCATCTCGTCCTCGCCCATCAAATTTCAAGTGGGCCATTGCAGTAGTCATGTGTTTGATTCGGTTTGAACCAATAAAATCACCACTCTTAGACATTTGTTGGATAACAATAAATGCTGTGTGTTTATCAAGTTTATTTTTTGCCTTATTGTGTTGATCCATTAAATCAAGCAACCATGATTCGGCTTTTTTCTTTGTACAGTTGTTTTCCTCAGCAAATGAATCATTTACCTCTGCCCATGAATCAACCATCACACAATCATACCCTTCATCCAAAACTGATTCAATAGCTTCCTGCACACATCCATCATAATGCTGAAGGAATAAAATCGGAATATCTCCAAACTTGGGGAAACGCTTAACGTATCCGTGCAAATCAATTTCATTCATCTCACCTGAGATAAACAGTACTTTCTTGCCTTGGCTTTTTAAAGAAGCCAACATGTCTAGCAGTACTGTTGATTTACCAACACCCGGATCACCTATAACCACTGTATTGGTTCCTGGGAATAAACCACCCTCGGTTGAGAAAATAGTATCAACAATTGTGTTAGTTTTCATTGGAGTGAACAGGGAAGGATCAAATTCAATTTGATTCATTTGAACCAAGTTCAACTCTTTAAGTGTTTTTTTAGTAACCGAATTTACTTTGCGTGGTCGTCCTCGCTTTGCCATAACTTTTAAATTTGTGTGTTTAACCTTTTTATTATGTGATGAATATACGAAAGAAATTTTTTAAACCAAAATTCCATTCATTAATAGTATTTGGAATAGGAATGCCATAACTATAACTCCGCATACTACGGCACACATTGTTAATATTTCTTCTTCTTTTCTTTCCATTAGTTTTTGTTTTGTGCGCCCACTAGGACTTGAACCTAGGACCTACGGATTATGAGTCCGGTGCTCTAACCAACTGAGCTATAGGCGCATATGTGCTATCTTGAGATTACAGATAGCTAGATTTTAACGGTTTTGTTTACTCTAAACTAACACATTAGTGTCTTACCACATAAAACTAAAGTCACCATACTTGGCTGGTCTTGGTCAGACACAGATACTCCAAGAGAACCTCTCTATCCCAGGGATTCTAATAAGGGCACTCGTTTATACTAGAGTCATTGAGCGATTGACTGGTTGGGTATCTCTTACCCTTTTTGTACTCCCGCTAGGATTCGAACCTAGGACCTATGCATTAGAAGTGCATTGCTCTATCCAGCTGAGCTACGAGAGCATGTTTTTGTAGGTAAGGAGATACTTGTCTAGATAGTAGCGCTAGTCGGATTCGAACCGACACGGGCCTACAGCCCACAGGATTTTAAGTCCGGCGTGTCTACCAATTTCACCACAGCGCCATATTATCTTACCAACTATCTATACATGGGGGGCGTTCGTTTGGGCGTCGATTTTGACCTTTTTTCTTCCCTTTATTCCATTCTCTAATATTAGGGTGGTTTTTTGAATGTTTATGGTAACCAAACCAATCTGATGGTTGGTAAGCATGAATACTACGTGGAGTACATGAACTGAGAACTCCAACAATCAAACTAAATAATATTACTTTTTTCATCTCTTTCTTTTGATTAAATATACGATTGAAAATTTTAAAAACCAAATTTCCCTTTATTTCTTATTACTCTTTTGAATCATTGAGTATGAAGTAACGTCAAAATCACCTTGCTTTTCATTATAAAGTTCCATTAGGCAGTGCCAAATGGTTGCTCCTCTTTTTCTAAACAAACCTAGTGAAGTAAAAATACTAAATTCAGTTGTACCAATTTCGGTAGAAGGGTTATAACTATCCATGAATTTTTTATATTCGTTTGGAATTTGTTTTTTAGTCATCTCTTTCAATCTTATGTTATGAATATAAGAAGAGGTTTGACAAAAGCCAAACCTCCCCTTAAAAATCAATTCTTTTTCATTTTCTAGAAAATCATAAAACATAATGAATTAATAATACTATAACTACTGATACTACCAAACCTACTAAAAGTTTAAGAAAATCTTTAGCTACAATAGGAAATATTTGTTTAAGATTACCTTTTCTAGTAAGGTAAGTATTTAATGCCAGCTCCCTACCGCACAATAACCCAACAAACACCCAAGTGGTTGACATAGGAATGTTATTTATTTGTTTAAAATAAAGTAATAAAAAGGCATACACTAAATCAATTAAAGTAGCTGAGCGGACATATTTTGTATTTTGTTTATCCAGAACAATTTCTTGAATTTTACCCCCTTGTTTATAGAAAATCCATCCTAAACCTACCGTAAAGAAAGTAATTACACCTATTAATTCAACAACCGAAAGTTGACGAGGTAAAAATACAGCGATATTAGCAACATCATGTGAAAGCCAAGTGAACCAAAGAAAGCCTGTAGTCATCCATTGAAATGCTCTCCAGTATTTTTTATTACTTTCCTTAATATCCTTATCTTCATTAAAGAAACTAGAAACTATAAACCAAAGAGTGTAAGCAATAATTGCCGCTAAACCATACCCCACTACACTTTTAAGTAGCATTTTTTCAAGTACAAAGGTAGAAGCAAATGCTGATAGTACAAGGAAGGAAGTAGATACAGGGATACCTTTTCTAGTTAAAGCAACTAAAGCTAGAGGTGCTAATGCATGGTACCATTGAACTTCCTTAAATGGGATTTTAGTTAACCTACCAAATGAAATATCACCATCATAAACATTCCACCCATAAACTAAGGTACCTATCATTACTGCCGAAGCAGCAGCCCACATTGTATACCATTTAAATTTTTCTCTATTAGAGGCGATCCACGTACCTAATGTTTGAACGCTATCGTTTGCTATAACTGAATAGCCGGCTAATGCAAAGCCAATTACTGCTAATAAACTCATAATTCTAAATTTTTATTGAAATTCTAACTCTTATTGTATTTGATGTATCCCAACCTATCCTATAAACATATTTTTTGTAAGGTATATCAGTTGCAATTGCTAAATTATGTATTTTATTAAACCAAAATTCTTGTTGAACCCAAAGTTTAAATTTCTCAAATTTATAAATAAGTCTAGGTTCCCAAGTGGGTTCATTTTTTTCAACTTTATAGTGTAAGGGAACACTAAAAACCATAGGTGAATCACCTATTTTAAAATTATGCCTATAAGTGAAACGATTTTCACCTAAGTCAGTTTTATGTCTTAGTTCTAAACCACCCTTATCATGAATTTTATGACTTATAGTTAAATAAGATTTATTATTAGTTCTTAATTCATACCCTATCTTTTGTGAGTGGCAGGCAATCGTAATTATAAAGATTAAATTAAATAATACTAGCAAATGTTTCATAATGTTTTATTTTTACATTTGCAGATAAGTAATTATAAATTTTTTAAACCCTAAAAAACAACATTACTATGGTATGACCCACTATTTTAAAATCCTAATATCTTCGTTAAAACGGAAATTCCCACTCAGTTGGGTTAGAGGATGTTGGCATCATATTCAAAATAAGTGCCTCTGCTTGTTCACCATCTAGCGAAACACCAATACAATCCACATAGCTTGGTTGGTATGTGTGTATGTCTAGCTCAGCACACCCCTCAAAATCCTCATCTCTTACTGCTTGTATAAACCGTAGAATTTGTTTTGAGTTTACATAGAAATTTACTTTCATAACTTTTATTTTTTAATATACCAGAAAGGTATGTCTTTTTTCTTTTTGGGTAGGGTTTTAAAAGTTTGGGTGTTTGGGTAAAGGGATCCATTATATTCAACCATAGCCATTTTGGTTTTTTTATCATATTCTAGAATAACACCTTTCCCCCTAACATTAAATAATACAAAGTCAACTTGGGTTCCTATTTCCATAACATTAAAATGGTAAATCATCTACTTCTTTCTCAGTGAAGAAATCATCCAAAAATG
>Ga0181403_1000265_pt1 | contig 12680 bp, 14 predicted proteins | sample 26SPOviralmetaG_FD_130132 | JGI IMG/M metagenome (GOLD analysis project Ga0181403, IMG submission 130132) | Marine viral communities from the oligotrophic San Pedro Time Series (SPOT) site, San Pedro Channel, CA, USA - 26 SPOT_SRF_2011-09-28 | ecosystem: Environmental > Aquatic > Marine > Strait...
AAATCTCTATTAGCTTTTAATTCTTCTGCTCTAATAGTTAATTTTTCATTAGTTAATTCTCTATCTCTTTCAATAGCACCTACTCCAAAATTTGCTAAGTCTTTCCAAATACTCATATTATTCCTCTACTTCTTCTTCTGTTGTTGCTTCTTTTACTTTAGATTCTAATTCATTATCTACTTTTGATAATAAACTTTTACTTAGTGAATCTGGTTTAGGTATTGGTTTAGTTTCTATTTCTTTATCAGAATTACTATCATCATCCATATCAATTGGTGTAACATCATCTTCAGGTATCATAGTATCTGGGTCATCTTCTTCTTCAGAATATAAAACATAATCTTTTATTTCTGCATAATCAGCGATAGCTATTAATAAATAAATAGTAGACTCAGCTAAGTTAAGCATCATATCAGGTGTATACTTTCCTTCTGTATAACCTTTATATAATACAACTTGTGCTATTTCATCTAAAGGTACACCTTCAGAAATAATACTTATTAATTGTTTTAATGTATCTTGTTGAGTTAATACCATATATACAGCTTTCATAGCTTCATCTTGGTCTGTAATTTCAGGTGGTCTTTCCCATGCTTTAGGAGTTTCAGGAGCTGATGTTAATGATTCTCCAGGAATAGGAGCATTAAAAGGATTAACACCTACTTCATCAAATTGATTTTCTTTTATTTTTTCAGCCATTATGTTCTGTACTTTCTTACTTTGTTTGCTATACTCTTTGGTTGTTTAACAAATTGTTTACCTGCTGCTTTACCTTTTCTTTTAGCTGCACTTGTTCTTGCATATTCAGAAGATGATAAAGCTTTTATTGCTGCACTTGGTAAATATCTTTCTCCTGTTTTACTAGAAGGTTTACCAGACTTAGTTCTCCACTTTTGCTTACTCCAATTTTTTAAGCTTTGTTGAGATTTTGCTAGTGCCATTATGATTTATAACCTCCACCAGCTTTCTTATAAGCTTTAGCTAGAGCTTGTGCTTTTCTTGCACTCCATTGCCCAGCTCCTGTACCATGAGAAGCTTGTGATTTTATTCTATTAAATATTTTTTTTCGCATTGTTGGTTTTGTATAATTACCTGCTTTGTTTACTGCCATGTTAACTACTTCCTATTAAGTTCATGTTTTTATAATAAGTCATTATTCTTTCTCTATCTGCGTCACTAAATACTCCTTTTAATAAACTACCACCAGCACCTCCTTGTATATCTGTACCAGTATAACTACCTACTGTTGTCTCCATAGTCATATCTTGTGGATTCATATAATAAGGTTCAAATTTTTCAGGTTCTGAAGGTTTTAATAAACTTTTTGATATACTTGATGCAATTGATTTAGTATCTATTTTTTTAGGTTTTGTTGAAGCAGGGTCAGCTTTAAAAGTATTTTCACCAGTAAATCTATATCCACCTTGACCATTATCAACATAATCTCCTGTTTTAGCTAAATCTGATATTTCAGTTTTTACATTGTATTCACCAGTACCTGTTCCATAATAATCCATATCACCACTATATTGTAATACTTCTTTAGAATATTGATTTGTTGCTACATTATTTTCAACAAACGAACCTATTTGTTCATCATTAACATATGTATTTAATTCAATAGCTTTTGATTTAACATCATTAAACATTGTTTTTGCATTTTTTCCAAATCCACTAAATCTTTTTTCATATGCTGTATTAATTGTATCAGTTACAATTTTATCAGAATCTACACCAACAGCATTTGTTTTAGTAAACCATCCACCTTTACTACTTAATGTTTGTTTACCTAATTGAGATGAATCTAATGTTCCTTTTTGAATTGCAGCAGCAGCATCTGAACTACTAATAACAGAAACACCAGGGTCAGCAGAACCAAAAACTTCTACTGTACCTTCTTTAGCTGTAAAAGGTTTAGGTGTAATTGATTTTACTTTATCTTTTGCTGCTGTAAATAAATTTTTAGCACCTGTTGAAATATTAGAAAACATATCTTTAACACCTTGAGGTGCAAACTTTTGAAATCCTTTTGATATAGATTGTGTAATAGTGCTAAAACCTTTTGATACACCAGCATTAAAAGCTTGATAACCTGTTCTAATTTGATTACCTACAGTACCTATAGCTTTAATAAAAGTATTAGTACTATTCATAGCTGCAGTTGTTGCAGTACTTAATCCTCCTAATGCATAAGGCATAGCAATAGCTAAAGCAATAGAACCTAATGGTCCAAGTTTTTGATTTAATTTAGCAACACCACGCATAGTTGCTTTACCAACTTTCATAATACCTTTAGCTACACCTTTAAAAGCTTTACTAATAGGTTTCTTTACTGCTCTTGTTACTTTTTTAAATACTCTTGATACACTTCCCATATTATTTCCTTAGTTAAATTTTCTTAATCCTATTTCTATTTTCATTTTATTTACTCTTTTAATTCCTCTGCCTGATTTATTCATTCTAATCCAATGACAGTATTTATCTTTACCAATATCTTCTGCTAATCTTGTTGCAGTATATTTGTAAATTTCTTTTATTTTGTCTAGTGCAGTATTGACTGTTTCTATATGCCAACAAATATCTCCACTATCCCAATCTAAATTTTCAAGTACTCCTGTTTTTAAAAATCTTTCTTCAGTAACTTTATTTAAATATGCCCAGTTAGTAAAAGCATAAGCAACACCAGTACTTGGATACCTAAATATTTTAAACTGATTTAATGACAAAGAAGGAATTATTGCTCTTGCAATATCTCTATCAGAAAGATAATTATATTTAGGAAACTCCCTATATAATCTTATTATGTCTATTATATCACTATTATTGACCATTGTCAATACTTATTTATTAATCTATTCTAGACCAAATATCCATAGCAAAACCACCAAGAGTTTTAAGTATGTCTGCTCTACCTTGGTCAGAAGCAGCTTCATTACCTAATGCAGCAATAGCTAAATTAGTTTGTCTCTCCTGTGCATTTTGTGCTGATTCATATTCCCACTTAGCAGCATCTCTCATTTCTTGCCATATAAATGATAAACCTTGATTACTTAAATTAAATGCATTCATAGCATTAGCTTGATTAACAGCATTTACTCCTGCAGTATTAGCAGTATTAAGTTGTCTTCTCCATGCAACATTTGATTGTTCTATTGCTAAAGAGTTTTGAGTATTAAATTGATTTCTATTATAATCTAGTTGTTCATTAAATTGGTCTATTTGAGTATTTAATGTAGATTGTAATCTTTCAGCTTCTAAAGAATTACCTTGATTTAAAGCAGCAATTCTATCAGCTTCACTAATATTGTATTGTGTCATTGCATCATTTCTTGCAGCATTCTGTGTTTGTATTGTTGTTGCTAAAGATGTAACAAATTGTTGTGTTTGATTATTACTAGATGCATTAAACTGTTGAGCAGCATTTGCAGCAGCTTGGTCAGTTAACATAGATTGTTGTCTATTCTGTGTATTTAATACTTCAAGTTGTTGAGCATTAGTTAAGTTAGCCATATCCATTTGCAAGAAAGCTTGAGCATTAGCTACAGATTTTTGTTGTGCATTAGATAAATTTTGCATATCCATTGTAGCTAACTGTACAGCATTTTGCATAGTAGCTTGTTGAGTATTAGATAAATTACTTAATTCAAATGTTCTAAATAAATTAGAATTTGATATTGCAGTTTGTTGTTGGTTGTTTAAATTTAAAACATCCATACCTGCAGTTGTCTGAGCATTTGCTAATGATGTTTGTTGATTAGCATTTAAATTTGCTAATGACATTTGTTGAGTTAACTGTCCTTGAGTTAATCCAGCTTGTTGTAAATTTGCTAAGTTAGCTAATCTTACTTGTTGTTGTTGATTAGCAGAAGCTAAGATAGCTTGTTGTTCATTCATTGCATTAAGCTTAGTTAACTCTTGAGCAAATTGCCCAGTCATCATTTTAGCTTTCATGTCATTCTCAGCATTAACTAACTGAGTTTGAAAATTTTGTTGTGCAGTTAATACACTTGCTTGTTGTTCGTTTGTTAAATTTTGTGATGCTCTTTGTTGTAACGCAGTAGCATTTGATTGAGCAATAGGTAAAGCATTTTGTATAATAGCATTTACTAATGCATCTCTACCAATAGTAGATTTACTTAATCCTCTTTGAGCTAAATTCTTTTCAACATTTTCTACAGCTCCTCTTGCCCATGTAGGAATTTGTCCTGTATCAATCCCATCTAATAAAGATGTAATTTGTGTAGATACTAAAGCATCTGTAGGTAATGATGCAACAGCAGCTTGTACAGATACAGGTTGTTGAACTATTGTAGCAGTAATTTGTGCAGGATTAGTTGCGACTGCTTCTTGAATATCTCCAGGTAATGTTGCAGTTTGTCCAGCTACAGTTGCAGCAGTACCACTTACAACTTGTGCTAATGCACCAGAAGATAATTGTCCTTGAGCTGCTTGAGCAACTGCAGAACTTGTTGGTGTAGCTGTAGCTCCTGTAGCAGTACCAGATAAAGTTCCAGTAACTGTACCAACTTGTGATTGAGTTCCAACAGTACCAGCTTGTGCAGTACCAGTTTGTGCTGTTCCTGTCTGAGCTGTCATTTGAGCTGCAGTTAAAGATGAAGGTGTTGCAACTTGTGTAGATACTCCAGTAGTAGGAGCAGCTATAGTTGAACCTGTAATAGTTTGTGTTCCTACATCTGTAGGTGCAGCCATAGTTGTACCACCTAATAATTCATCAGATTGTACAGCTTGAGTTGTATATTGTTGTGTAGCAGTAGAAGCTAATTCAGGTGCTTTAACTTGAGAAGTAACATATTTATCAGCAAACTCTTCTCTTGTTCCTATTTTTTGTTGTTGAGGTTGAGAAGCAGTAGGAATGTTTTCAAATTTTCTAGCTTCATCACCAGTAGCAAATTTCTTTCTCATTTTATTTAATCTTATTCTTTTTACTTTTGTTAACATTATTTTCCTTAATTATTAATAAAATTATATATTCCACTAATAGCACCTGCTATAATAAGTAATACCCATATAGCACCTTTACCTTTATTAATATCAGCTCTTAAACATTTAGTTTCACTTCTAAGTTCTTTTATTTCTTTTACTAAAAAATCTATTTTAACTTCTGTAGCTGATTTCTTTGGCATTATCTTCCTTGTCCTTTATAAATTTTTACACCAGTTTGTCTTCGTTTATGTTTATTCATAGTACTTGTATTTGGTCTTCTTCCAACAGAACTTCCTTTTTGTATTCGTTCATGTTCGACATGGGCTTTAAATTTCTTTGCCATTATCTAGCAGTAGCTGGTATACTTGCTCCTACATTAGCTACAAGAGGTTCTTCTGCTATTGCCATATAAATGTAATTTGTACTACCTTTATTAGTTCCATGATTATTGCTTCTCATTTTAAAACCATTAGATAAAAAATCTGTATCAAAATTATTTGCACCTTCTGCACTACTAGCATCTGCTGCTAACCATTCATTTGCTGGATTAAAAGTATTTCTTTTATTATCTTCCATGAACCAACTTTCAGTAATTCCACCATCAATATTTTTTCTTATAATCCAAGCTGGTTTAAATCCTGTGTACACAAATGTTCCATCAGCATTATCATTTCCTGTATAAGAACCAAACTTGCTATAACCAGTTACATCTGCAAAGCAATATGCTACACATGGAGCATTAGCACCTACATTAGCAGTATTACCTGTCCAAACAGAAGTTGTTGGTGCTGTATTTCCAAAAGCTGTGTTAGATGCTGAAGCACCAGTATTATTTAAAGCAAGAAAATTTGTCCAACCTATACTATTATGACCTACTTGCCATGAACTTGAACCTGTTGGTCTATATATAATCATTTTTGGTGCTACCCCCAAACCATGACCTACTGTAAATGTTCCTGAACCAGAAGTTGTAAATGTTGAAATTGAAAATCCTGCTGTCGCATTTGCTGAAAGAGTTGCAGATACAGAGCCATCAGAGTTTGATGAACCTGCACCATTTGCTTTCCAGTTCCATGCTACATTAGGAGATGTATTATTATTAACATCTGTACTATTTCCTAAAGTAAAACCATCACTTCCAAATGCTGTTAATATATTTGTATCAGAATTTTGTGCATTACTATTATTTGAGATTAGTTGTTTATTAACACCCCTAACAGCATCAGTTAATTTATGACCTGCTGAAGCATCTCTTCTTTTAATCCAAACCCAATCTGGTTGAAATCCAACACCAGTAATTTCTTGAGTAGAACTATTACCTGTATAAAGTTTAGTATTAAAATATAAACTTGGTTTTGAAATTGTTGAGTATGCCATATTATTTGTTATCCATAAGTGTTAATATTTTTTGTGTTTAATGCGTAATATCCAGATGGTACATCATATTCAAATAAACTTCCATTACCATTTGAACCAGCAGAAGTTATAGCTGTTGTTCCGAAGTAGCCATTACCCATATTTATTGAAAAATGCTCATTACCATAATATTGAGCAAATGCAGGTAAATAAGTAATACCAGATTGTATTGTAAATGCTGAACCTGTGCCTGTTGAACCACTTGTAGGGTCACCTGAATTTTGATATGTTCCATTTTTATGAAAATAAATTTTTGAGTTATCTAAATCCATAGCAATACCTACAATGTCATTTGCAGTATAAACAGCACCATAAGATGAAGATACACTGCTACTACCATTTCCAGTCATTTTATTACCTGCTTGTGCGTGATAACCATAAGCATATAATTGTTTAGTAAAATAATCATTATTACTTTCGTGTTTCATTTTTTCAGCATCAATAATTCCAACCATTATATTATTAGGGTCAGAGCTTTCTATTTGGTCTACTTTAAATTCCCAATAATATTTTCCACTTGATGCACCAATAGTTCCATAACCACTTCTCCAAGCATTAGTTGTTGGTGTAGATGCTTTTGATGTATTACCATTAGCTACAGTCCAATTATTAGAAACTGCATAACCTAAAGAATTAATTGTAGCATAAACATTTGATGGTGTATCAAGTGCTTGTTTTAAATTTCCATTAACTGTAAATGTATTTGTGTTACCTGAACTATCTGTACCAAGTGCTGCAGAATTTTCCATTTTTAAATGAAAACCATTTGTACCCCAAGTAACACCAGATGGTGATTTAAATTTCCAAATACCAGATGTAGAATCTGTTTGACCGAATGATGTTGGTGTTAAAGCTGTGCCATCTACAAATGCAAAATGACTCATATAACCATCAAAGTTAACACCACTTTGAGCAGAACCTATATAATTTGCTATAGCACTATTAAATAAACTTGCCTGATTTTGTGTATATTCATTATCAGTAGCAAAAGAAGTTTCTTCAACTCCATTAACATAAATTTTAATATCTGGAGAACCAATAGTAGAATCATTTGCAATAACAATATGATACCAAGCATTAGTATCTCTAAATTTTCTATTTAATTTTTTTTGCATTACATAAGCATCACTCTGTAAATCTAAAATTTCAAGTTGGTCATCAGTTCTAAACATGATTCTACCTTTATTTTGATTGTTAGAGTAAACCTCTGTTATGTTTTGTTCAGTACCTAATTTACTTCTTTTAACCCAAACAGAGTATGTCCATTTATAATTATTAGTTGGTGAACCTAAAGTTTTTGTTAAATAACTGTTTGCCATAATATTATCCTAGTTAAACTGTCCTGAGTTATTAGCTCCAAAATTAAATGTTAATGTAAATTCTCTAGCAGCAGTCTGTCCTTCAGCATCTGTTGCTGTAATAGTAAATGTATAAGTTGTATCTGCAGTAGCACCAGATTCTGTTCCTGTTAAAGTTGAAGAACCTGAACCACTATTTAATGTAATACCACCTGGAAGAGTTCCAGATGTTTTTGCCATTGATACTGAATTAGTAGCTGTTAAAGTAATAGTACCTATACTATCTCCACCACTAAATGAACCTAATGAACCAGCACTTGTTACCCAAGCTGGTACATCTGAAACATTTAATAATGCACTTGAACTTCTAACAGCATTACCATCATTGTTTTCAATTCTTAAAAAATAAGTACCATCTACTGGTAAAGTAAAAGTTGCAACTATTGTTGATGCATTTGTAAATGAAACTGAATCAGCAGAAGTAATTGCTCCAGTAGAATTAATTGCTTCTACTTGAGGTACTGATATAAAATTACCACCACTAATAGTTATTGCTGTTTGAGCATTAGTAATAACTGCAGGTGAGATAGATGATATAGTAGGTTTTGTTTCTCCTACTGTAACACTACCACCTAAAGCTACTGCTGAACCATTAATTGTTATTGACTCATTTGCAATCTTAGCATTAGTAATTGCATCATTTGGAATTTTTACTGTAGTAACTGCATCATTTGCAATTTTTGCTGTAGTAACATTACTATCTACTATTTTAACAGTTGAAACTGAATTGTCAACAGGAGTTGATAATAAACCTGTACCCATGTGATATATAAAATCACAAGTATTTGCATCTGCTAAAGCTGCATTAAATGTAATTGTAGAACCACTAACTGAAAAGTTACCATACTGAATAACTCCATCAATAGATACTACCATTGTATCAGCCGAAGATGGAGTAAATGCTACACCACCTTTAGTTAAATTATAAGGACCAGCACCTGTTGCAGTAGCTGGTGTTATAGCATCTAGCTTTTCTACATTACTAAATCTATCTAATCCTTGTCCTATATATGCCATATTATTTTATTCCTAGTATTGTAAACTTACTCCTCTAATTCTAGCTTCTTTAGAACCAGATGCTTGATTAGCAAAAGATATTTTATATTTTAAACTTGTTCCTGCTGTAACATCTAAGTCATTAACTTTAGCCATTTTAATGCCAGTAGCAAAATCTGGTAAAGCTGTCATTGTAGCAGTTGAGAAATTACTGCCACCATCTGCTGAAAGTTGTAAAACTATATCTGTGTTTAATGCGTTTGTTCCAGCATTGTCTTGGTAAGTAATAACAGCTCCCATCTTGTTAGTTGATGATGATGCTGTAATATTGTTGCCAGTAAATGAGCCAGTTGCAGAAACAGAAAGTAAGCTATTAGGAGTAAATGTTGAAGAATACCTAGCAACAGTCGAAAATCTTATTTCGTCAAGATAACCATTATAATGATAACCAGTAGCACTGTCTGTGACACCAAATAAAATATCTTTTGTTCCTAAACTCATATTGTTTTGATTTGACCAATTAACTTTTGAAACTCCATTAAGCCAAAGATTATTATTACCAGAGCTATCTCTAGTCCAAGCAAAATGCGACCAAGCATTAGTTGAAAATGCAACTCCAGAATTTCTTATTGAAGTAGTATCGTGCATAGCAAAATTACCACTTGCATCTCCACTTTGATACCTTATATCAAATACATTACCATCTGACCACCAACGACCAACCATTCCAGAATAAGCATCAGAGCCACCTAAAGGATAACACCAACCTTCAACAGTTAAAGCACCAGTTCCAACATTAAATCTGTTGTTAGTTGCGTGCCAACCATAACTGCTATCTATATTATAATTTCTAGCAGATTTAGCTCCAAACTTTTTTTGAGCTGTACTTAATTCAAAATGTGGTCCAGTGTTAATATTGCTATCTCCATGTTTGCTTTCAGTTAAATCGTCAAAGTGATATAATAAAGCAGTGTCACTATCTGCTGTAAATGCAGCTATTGTTTCTTGTTGAGATGACATAAACTCTGCACTATCTCTTACAGCATTAGTCAGATTTGAAATAGCCGAGCTATCTTGGAATACATCAAAACTTGCAGAATTAGAATTACTTGCATTAAGATTTTCTTGAGTGTGTACTCTTAATCCTAATGTAGAAATATCATTGACAATTTTATTATCATCAAAAGATGTTGCGTGTTGAGAAACATTAGATGCTGCTATTCTTGCATCTGCAAAAGTACCACTCCCAATTCTAGCTGCATCCATTGTTCCTGAAGTTATTTTATCTGCAGATATATTAGGAATCTCTGCTGCATCTAAATCTATTGCTGGATTTCTAACTTTTATTATTGCCATATTATTTTACCTTGCTGTACATGGTACATTGTTTGAACCTACTAATGATGCTTCTGCAACTGCATAATAAATAAATTTTACACCACTAGCATTAAGATGACCTTGATTTGACTTTATTTTGAAACCATTGCTTAAAAAATCTATATCTTGGTCAGGAGAACCATCAGCATCATTACTATCTATGTGATATGCGTTTTCTACTGGGTTATCTGGGTCTCTTTTGTTATCCCACATTTGCCAATTAGCTACTGCACCTGTTGTTCTTTTAAAAAACATCATAGCTGGTTTAAATCCTGTATATACAAATGTTCCATCAGCATTACCATTACCAATATAAGTTCCACATTTTTGATAACCAATTACATCTGCAAAACAATAAGCTATAAAATCTCCACTTTGAGAAACAGAGTTAGCACCACCTTTAATATAAAATACTTGATTTGTTGGTGTATAACTTTGCCAAGCTGTAGCAGAATATTCATTATTATAATTATTAAAAGCAATAGCTTTAGCATTACCCATACCTTGATGATAAACAACCCAATCATGTGTAGCTGATATACATTTTACAATTATCATACTTGGTACTACACCTAATCCATGACCTACAGTTTGGTCTGAACCATTACCGGTATATTTAACAATACTCATTTTAGAGGTATTATTAACACTTACAGTAGAAGTTATACTTCCATCTGTGTTAGATGAACCTGAAGAATTACCTGCACTCCAATTCCAACTTACATAATTATCATTAGTTGATTGATTTCCCCAACCAGTTCCTAAACTAAAACCATTAGTTATAAATGCATTAAGTGCTTGTGCATCTGTATTTTCTGCACCTGTTGTATTTGTATGTATTTGTTTAGTAGCACCTCTAACTTTATCAAATAATAGAGAATTTACTGATTGTGTTCTATTATGTATCCAAACCCAATCTGGATTAAAGTTAAAGCCAGTTATATTCCTTTGTGATTGATTTGCTACATACAATTTAGTTTCAAAATAATTTGTAGATTTATTAATTGTTGTGTATGCCATATTATAAATTTAATCCTTTTGTTGATAAAGCAGTATAACCTGTTGGAACATCATATTCAAATATTCCATTTCCACTTGCGTTAGTTCCTGCACTAGATACTGCTGTTGTGCCGAAGTATCCATTGCCGAAATTGTATGAATGAGTGCCTGCACCATTACTATAATCTCCAATACCAACAAAATAATAACCATCTGTTGTTGTTGAAATAGCACCTATTGCAAGACCACCAGTATTATTTGATGGATTAGAACTATTTTGCCAAACACCATTTACACCTAAATGAATTTTTAAATTTGTCATATCAACTGCTATTTGAACAATAGTTCCATTTGAATTAAATTGTGAAGCATAAGATGTATCGGTACTATTATTTCTTGAAACACCACTATATGAATTAAAAGCATACTGGTCTGAATATTTACCTAATTCATGTGTTGTTCCACCAGCATTAGTTCTACCAGTTATTCCAAACATATCTGATTGTGCAGATGAAACTATTTTAGCTTCCCAATAAAATTTACCTGTTTTAAAACCTAAAGTGCTTGTATTAAAAGCATAATTATTACTTTGTGTAGTTTGTGTAGTATTACCATTAGCAAAAGTTGCAGCTGTCCAATAAGTAGCTAAATTATTTCCAGTAGCAAAAACATTACTTGGACAATCTTCTGTTTTTGTAAGTGTACCACCACCAACTGTAAAGTTATTAGTATTAGGAGATGCGTCTGTAACTGAATTACCATCTTTTAAAATAAAGAAACCATTAGTTCCATAAGTTACACTAACATCAGTTTTAATTTTCCATTCTCCAGTTGTTGCATCTGTTTCTCCAAATGCTGATGCGTCATAAGCTGTGCCATCTATGAAATGTATATGTGACATTGAGCCATCAAAATAATAAGAGTTGCCTTCCCAATTACCTATGGTGTGAGTAACATTATTATTTACTGCACCTTCATAATTTTGACCTGGAAAACCTAATTGACTTTCAGTTAAAGTTTGTTGTTCGCCATTAATATAAATTTTAACTCTGTTTGCTTCGGTAGATTGTGTAGTATCTTTTGTTAAAACTATATGATACCAAGCATTAGTATCTCTAAATACTTTGTTACTTATGGTTAATAAATAATCTGAACCAGATATATCATGTTGCCATACTAAAGTATCATCTGAAGCAAAGTAAAGAATTTCAGGATAACCCCCATCTTTAGCACCAAATAAAGTTACTGCTGGTGAAACTGCTATTGTAGATTTTTTAATCCATGCACTCCATGTCCAAGTTCTTCTATTTCCTGCACTACTTGGTGTTCTTGTTAAATATGTACTAGCCATTAGTTAAATTGTCCTCCACCTGTTGCACCGAAGCTAGATTGTAAAGTAAATACTCTATCTGCTGTTTGACCTTCTGCATCTGTTGCTCTTAATGTAAATGTATATAATGTTGCAGTAGTTGAACTACCACCGAAATCTGTTGTTGTTATTGCACCTGTAGAACTATTTAATGCACAGTTTGCTTGACCTGAACCTGAACCTATAAGAACTGCAGGAGATGAAACTTCTGAATAAGTAAT
>Ga0181403_1000271_pt1 | contig 12579 bp, 12 predicted proteins | sample 26SPOviralmetaG_FD_130132 | JGI IMG/M metagenome (GOLD analysis project Ga0181403, IMG submission 130132) | Marine viral communities from the oligotrophic San Pedro Time Series (SPOT) site, San Pedro Channel, CA, USA - 26 SPOT_SRF_2011-09-28 | ecosystem: Environmental > Aquatic > Marine > Strait...
CAATACAATTCTGGATTTTCATATTCAGCATCAGGTCACAATATTGAATCAGCAGACCTTAATGGTTATATCAACCCTTCAACTGTGGCTGGTACAACTCAAACTATTAATGGAGTTCAGTTTAACTGGACAAGTCCATCACTTGAGGCAGTTCCAAGATGGAAAATAACAAACGCTGGAGAAAGCTTTTCTCTTGTCGAGTCTTTACAAGGTGCTGGCCTTTCTACTGTAACGACAATAAATCGGACTATAACAACTACCACAACAACGGAAACGCAATCCGTCTTTGGTCAGTAATTCTTGTAATCCTTTGTCCTGCAAGGGTTTTGGCTAATACAACTGTCGCTTCGCCCCAATCGAATGCTCAAGGGGTAGTAAACAATAATGCAACAATGATAACTCCGTCCAGCCTTCCCCAGAATCGCTACAGCCAAGGAATTGTTTGCACCTCGCCCAGTTTGACCATAACTCCATATTTAACAGATGCGTGGTCATTTAATCGACCTACAGAGCAGTTTACTTATCAAGATATTTACGATGAGGACACAGGGGCAGTTAAGTACACCACCAAAACTCCTAGATTTGAAAAAGATAATTACAACTTAAATTATGGAATTTCTATGCAATTTAATATTCCTCTTGGCAAAGGTGGTGAGTTATGTCAAAAAGCTGCAAGGGTAAATATAGAAGCTCAAGAGTTATTAATTAAAAAAACAAAAATGGAAATGGAGCTTTATAGATTATCCACCTGTGGCACTCAGGCTGCTTTAGGAGTGGTCTTTGTTGGAGAATATGCCGTCAACTGTGAAGGAGTAAAACTTATAGCAAGACCAAATCAAGTATTACCTCATACTCATAAATTGAAGTAGATAAGCTTACGGGTATAAAACTTATCTACTAATGGTTTCCACTTCAAATAGTAACCATCATTATTCTACTTTATCTTTTTTCTTTGTGAGCTTTTTTACGACCTGTTTTACTAAAGGTTTGACTGCGTTAAGAAGTAATGGACTACTGGCAGCGACCAAGCCAATAAAAGCAGTAGATACAAGGCTAGAAATTTCTGGTATGTATTGATCTTTAAATTGAACACTTTCATAGATCGTATTGCAGATAGTCCCATTTTCGCTTCTTTTATGATCAATAACACGCTCTAATCTTTTTTCGTTACGAAAATCTCCTACTCGCTGTTCTTTAGATGATGGACATTCAACAAACTTGATTTCTTCATCTCCTTTTTTTGGTTGCTCTGTTTCTGGTGTTTTACTTTCTGGCATTGCTGGCTGTTCGCTACTTATCGGCATTTCTTCTGAAATTATTAATTGATCTGGTGTGTAATCCATAGGGTAAAAATATGGAAACAAAGAATCACAAGTGCTAAACACACCATTAGGGTCATCAAGCAAAAGCTGTGTATTACCAGTATTTTTTATATCTCTATGCTGATAAGTACAACCAGCTACATCTATTTCTAAGTTTGTTGTTATTGGTAGAACAGGATTAGGGTTATATATCTCAGGAATATAAACCTCTGGAATATTTATTTGTTTAATACCTATCTCAGGTATTTCCATTTATATCTTTGGCTGTTTAAATTCTGGTATAGTTGGCCCTGTCATTTCTGGTAAGCTTTTGTCTAATATCTTTGGCATAAGTCCTTGTACATTACCAAGAACTTCATTCATTATTTTTGTTTTAAACTGCTCAGAACTAAGGTATTTGTAACCCATGTAACTTGCACCTAAAGTGCTGGTTATGAGAACGAATGAAGCTATACTTAAAATGTTAGCTATTTTTTGAAACATGATTCAACAGGCAATAATTAGAGCAATTAGTCATGGACTTATTATATCAATGTTGATAATAATTCCCACCCTTGGGCCTTTATACATTTTAGGTGGAATTATGACTAGGCAAATGGAAAAGGTTAATTAATTACCAAGGTACACCAGAAGCAGTAGTTGGTGTAAGCACTTCATTTACTTGTGCTTCTAAAGTTGTTTCCATTGCAGCTACGTTATAATCCGTTGCATTAATAGCAGTTTGAACCCAACCCAAAACAGTAGAAGCATCTAAACTTGCAAAAGCTACAAAATCACTAGGTAAAGAATCAGGTTTTGTAAAAGTAACCTCTCCTGTCAATCTTGATTTTTCTACAGAATCAGATAAACCTTTTACACGATAAATTACTTTAGTTACAAAACCATCTGAAACATCACGTTCCAAAGTATTTATTTCCCAAGTTTTAGTGATTGCCATGACTTCTTAAATTCTTTATTTAGATTCTACTTTATTATTAGCATTAATCAATTTTTCTAACTTCTCTAAACCACCTTGATCTTTAATAATTTGACCAACGATTTGATTTCTGTCTTGTTGTAATTTATTTATTTTTTCAGTAGCTTCATTTTTTATTTTTTCAATATCTTTATCTAATACTTCAACTTTTTTAGTATTAAATTCTAAAGTTTCTTTTGTTTCTTGAATTAAGTCTTCAGGGGTCATAATAAAATTTATTTGTTTTCCTATATTACTAAGCAGCTTCTAACGCTGCAACTTTAGCTTCTAGTTCCTGTATTGCTTTCATTAAATACACAACCATTCCAGATGCATTAAACATATACTTATCATCATCATTATCTTTTTGATATGCCTCTGGAAAACTAGCAACCATATCTTGTGCAATAAAACCTTTTTCTTTATCAGTTCCATCTTCTTGATCTAAAAAATTAAATTTTTGTGGATTAATATTTTTAAACAAATTTAATGTATTCTCTGTCCAATTTTCAAAATTCTTCTTCATTGATCTATCTGAGGCAGAAGTATTAAATGCAACGGTTGATCCGTTAGATGAAATACTGCCTCTTGTTGTCCCTGTTGTATTAAATACAATTTGATCGCCTGTTGATTCTTTGTTAAAGCTGTTAATTGAAGTACCTAATTGAGTATGGATTTTACCGGTAATACTACAGCCTGCTGTATTTGTCTCAAACTTTTGACTGTTATCAAAATATAGCTCTACTTCTGCATCAGGCTTGCAAACAATAAATTTTTCGCCACCAGCTTTATCAAGATTTAAGTTTCCAGCTTCGGCTCTTATAAACCCATCTGTTCCATTAAAGAACATTCTTAGGTCAGCACCATCACCACAATAATAATTTTGACTATCAGGAATTATCACACCATCAGAACGTGTTTCAAATTTCTTTTGATTATTATTATATAGCTCTACGGCTCCGTCATCTACGCATTTTATGTGTACTTCTGATTGATGTCTTATTTCTATTGGATGAAATTGACCATCAATTATGTTTGTAGATCCATCGTGAGAAATTTGTAGGTCTCCACTATTACCAACATTTAAAAAATTACCATCATTTATTTGCATATTGCCTGTGGCAACCACATTTCCAGCAACAGACACTCCCGAACTTGTAGTCTCAAAACGCTTTGTGTTATCGAAAAATAGTTTTACACCAGCATTAAGATCACATTCTACAGAAGGATGCACACCGCCAGCATTATCACCAGCCCTTAAAAAAACATCACCCCCTATAGAATCAAGAAATAAATCTCCTGTTCCACTGTGTATTAGTTGACTATTAGATCCTGTGTGTTTGATTTGAAAATCTGAACCAGTTCCAAATACAGCTTTAGCATTATCATTGAATATAAAACTATTTGCGGATTTATCAAAAGTTACACTGTGTGATGCACCTGTGAAAACGACATCTTCATTGAAATTACTTGCAGCATCTACATCAACACCGCCAGCAGTGGTAAATAAATTAATCCATGCGTTATTTGCTGAGTTTCTTATTTTTACAATATTTGCAGTTGTATCTACCCACAACATATAAGCAGCAGTTGTACTTGGCGATGAAGAATTGCTGTTATTTGTTAATACTGCTTGTAATACACTATTTATGTCTGCTCTCACGTTGGCTCCTGTGGAGTTGTCTATAACGTAGTCATGAACTGGAGGCATCTTAGTTATACCAAAGGATTTAAGAGTTATTTAATTATATTTTTATAAGCTAATTACAGATAAAAAGTAATAACAAATAAAAAATAATAAATATTTAAACACATTCTACCCATTTTTAAGATTTTTTCCAAGCTAAACAGTATTTCTTAACTACCTCGCCCGAATCCTGTAGCGGCATATTTGAAATTTCTATTAACAAAACTAGAGCCATTCTTTACATCTATAACAAAACCTGTAGAACTGATAGATGACAAGGTAAAGAAATCACCTGACTGTGCATTTTCTATTGTTATACCTATTGATGGTAAAACTGAATTTGCTGCAATGCTAGTACCTGACTGCCCTGTGAAGAAACTCTTAGTAAATGTAACTGTTTTGCTTGAAGTACCAGAAGCAATCAAACCATTTGTTGCCCCTGAATTACCAAGACTTGTTTCTGTTCTGCTATTTAATTCTGCTGTATATCCTAACTGGTCTATTTCTATAGATTGTGCTGGGTCATTACTATCCATTTCGCATCTAAATTTAAACCCTCTTGCAATATATGTACCATTTACAAAAGGATTGTACTGACTAAATTCAGCACTAAAATTACAGTTACCGCTAGTAGATAAAGACGTTGCAGAAGTAAGAGTAAAGTTATTTGTGGTCACTGCTGATATTTGATAATCACCATCAACACCTGTACCAGAAGTAAAATCAAGAGTTACAAAACTGCCGACAGAATAACCATGAGAGGATTTTGTAATTGTAATTATAGTGCCAGCACTTCCTGATCCATTATTAATCGTATAAGTTCCAGCAGTAGAGGTATCAGGATCAGAGTCGCTGGTGGCGACTAGCAAGGAAGCTCCAACATCAAATGCGGTGGCCGCATCAAAGTCAGTCCATGTATCAATATTTGCACTTCTTTTATCAATTAGATCATTTGGATAATAACCCTGCGAAACAATATGCCTTCTTAAATGTAAAGGTTGTTTGCCACCTAAATCTAAAGTATTAGCAAAGTCGTAATGACCGCCAGTTATATCAACAGCACCTAAGAAATCAAAGTCTGCAATCGAATCAAAATCTGTAACCCCATCTAAAAGTTCAAGAGATCCAAGGACTAGACCATTGACTTCATCAGAAAAGAAACAATCAACTTTAGCACCAGCAAAAGGTGGGCTGTCCGAGTCTTCCCTGTCTTCTAATACTGTTAATTTAGGAAATACATCAGGACTTGTTGAAACAACAACAACAGAAGCATCACCAGAACTAAGCCTACCGCCATCATCTTGAAACTTAAGAACGTATGTGCCATTTACAATATTCGGTACGATTGTTTCATTTACGTTTCCACTCAAGGCTGGTAATACATCGACAGCATTTGTAAAAGTAACTCCACTTGTAAGGTTAGAACTACGAATTACCACGTTTCCACCATGTAAAACGTCAACATCTGAAGATTTATCAAAACGTAATCTCACAAATTCATCTGATAAAGGTTCTATCCGCAAATTTTGAATATCTGATGGTACTGCTGTTTTACCTTCAGTAATAAAAGATGTAGTAGATGGTTGTGAGCTTGGTTTTCCAAGTGCGTTATAACTAAAAACTCTTACTTCATAAGTACCATTTTTTGTTTCAAAAATTGTAAAGTCTGGTCTTGTAATTCTTTCAGAAATGAAGTTTTCATTTTTAAATCTATATTGCACCATGTATTCTGTAACGCCTGCCACTGGTTGCCATTGAATAAACAGCTTTGACACAGCACGATTATTTAAAACAACGATCTGTTCTGAACCCTGCAAGTTACTTGGTGAAGATTTTAAAGCAGTAAGTGTAGATATTGTTCTTGTGGCTAATGTTGACCCATCTTCAACATTTGAATATTTTGATGAATTATGAGCCACAGCAGTAACTTGATATGCAAGTTTTTCTATTTCAGTTACACCTATAACTCTAAATACCTGTAGCTCAATAGTTGTATTTTCTATAACCCACACACTGTTAACTGGTGGAGTAGAAGAAAAAGCAGAAGAAACAGTAATAGTTGTCCCAGAAATTGTAGATATTGTTTTTGTTTCTAATGCTCCATCTGCCAAAATTACAGATAAGGTTGCTGATCCATCTGTGGTTAAATCAGTATTGTTTTCATCATCAACAACAATCTGTGTAGTAGATACTCCTGTTTTTATTCTGCCTCCTCTTCTAACCCCAGCCCTCATGGGGTCTTGAATATTTATAATTTGACCACACCTGACAAGAGTTCCAGCTTCTAAGGTAGTTATAAATGAAACCAATTCTGCCTCATTTGATTGAGTATATAAAAACCACTTTGCAAGTCTGGCAGCTTGTCCTCTGGAAGTCGTAGCAAACCCACGCAAATTTTTAGTAACTACTCCATATTTTGCCTGTAATGCAGTATCTTCAACAGTTTCATAATCTATTTCTTGAGTGTCATTATTAAAATATGCAACATTTACAAGGGTTGTTTTTGTCGTTTTAGCTGCGTTGCTATAAGAAAAACCTTGAGCAGTAACATTGGATAAATTAAATAAATAACTTGCATCTGTTGGCCTGTCTTGTGAAATTGATATTGTTCCAGCAGAATAAAAAGGCATTACACGCATTACAGAACAAAGATCATTTATTAAGTTGTAAGCATCTTTTTGGTTTTGGATGACAACATTGCAAGTAAATCTTGGCTCAGTATTACCTGTACCTGTCATATCATCTACTTGAGCCGAACAATAAACAGAAGCGGAATAAAAACTAAATACATCTAATTGAGTTGTATCTATTTGATCACCAAAGCCTTTAGAAGTTGTTAACAAATCATATAAAATCCACGCTGGATCGTTTGTAAATTCCTTATCTGTTTTAAATGTTCCATTAAAAGTACCAGAGTAAGATATTGAACCATCTGTTTGTACTGTTCCGTTATGTGGGATTTTTATTTTTGTACCCTTGACCCTATACATCCTTCTCGGAACTGAAGGGAAAGTCTGAGCATCAATTCTAATTGCGACATAAGCAGAGTTAGCATATGCTCTTTGCTCGTTTATTATTTCTGTAAAAGATGACCAAACAGAACTGTTTTGTAAAGTTGATTCAGTGCTGTCATCTGTAGTTCTATTAACTCTGATTGTTACAGGAAAAGAAGTTCCAGAAGGTAAATTAATTTTATAATCTCTAAAATAAGTGCTGGCAGTTCTTCCTTTTACAGTGTCGGTTATAACTGTTGTTGTAGTGCCATCATTTTCAATAGTTTGAATATTTAAAGAAACTTCAGCACCATCAATATCACCATCATCTGTAAATTCTTGAAGTTGAGGAAAACCAATAGTTACTCTTACAGCATTAATAGACGTGTTTGTTATTGATCTTGAGACAGGTGTGGCTTTTGTGACCGCTACACCAACAGCATTTTCTGTTTCACTTGCAGCTATACCTTGAATTGCAGCCTGATCAGAAGTTCCAAATCTAGGCTCAAATGATACATTAGGAAAATTAAAATCTGCACTAGATGGACTTGTACCAGCCGATTGTTGTAGAACCTGAGTTCCATTTAAAAAAACATCCTTAAGAGCAGAGGTATTATATTCTGTTGAACCTTGTGATCCTGTCGCAGATGGAAAACCAGATATAATCCCCTCTCCCAGCAATTCCATTATTGTTAAAAATTGCTTTGAAGCTAGTACATCATCCGTTACGGCTGGATCAGTAAGTCTAGTATTCTCGTCAAAAGCTGGAATTGTCATGTAACTGTACCTTCAACTTGAACTGTATCGACTCCAGAACTAATGACAATAGATCCTGTAAAAACTTCTCCATATATAATCGGAACGCTAACTCCACTAATACTGACGTTTTGAATCCCAGAAAAAGAATATGAACCAGCCATCTGAGGGTCAGTATCTCCAACAGGTGATGGGCCTTCCATTACTGCTGGAGTAGGAGCGATCAAAGAAGTTATTCCATCTATTGCTAATGAGTTGACTGTAGCTGTTGTAATAGCACCAAGAATCCCTGTTGTTCCATATTCTGCAGCAATGGCTCCTCCTACTGCAAGAGCCGCACTTCCTACAGCAGATGCACCAGCAACAACAGCACCACCTACAGCAGCAGCAGTGCTTATGGCAGCCCCAGCAACAGCAGTTACAGCAGTAGCAGCAGTAGAAACCACAGCAGCCCCAGCACTAAAAAGACCAACAACGGCTGGTATTGAACCAGTAGCAACAGGGATAATTTGAATATCTCCCTTGCCTTTCATAAGTAAATAATCAAGAGAAACGTCTAAATTATTCATTTTTATTTTGTATGATTGATTGCTCATATGATTCTCTACTTCTGGAAAATTACATAACAAAAATCTTATAGCCTCTGCTGGGCTTGAAACAGCCGCTTCAAAATATGAAGAACCAAGAAATTTTCTTAATCTTCCATAGACTCTTATAGTTTTAAGTTTCATATCTATAAACTCCTCGCAATGCTTTTTGATAGTTTAAATCAAAAGGTTCTCTGCAACTTAATTTTTTTATATTATGATTCAAAATCATATTATCACCAATATAAACAGCTACATGATCTAAGTTTTTTGTGATTGATTGAAAAAGTAAAACATCCCCTACTTCTATTTGATCATAGTTTGTTTGTTTTAAAAAATTTAGTTTTGGTAAAGCATTTTCAAATTCTGGATTTGCTAAAAAATCTTTTATTTTTTTAGGTCGATTCCAATACGGAATATTTATATTTTTAGTTTCTTTATACCAATCTGTAACAACACTCCAACAATCGTGAACTCCCCAAACAAAAGTCCTACCAATCAAAGAAGGTGATTTAAATCCACTAGGTTCAAAAGAGGACCATTCTTTCATATGTGGACTGTATATAAACCAAGGTAATCCCAAATGCTCACAGCTTGCTTTGTCATTATCAGATGGTGTTAAAGGGCCAGTAGGATGACTATGAACTATTGCAGTAATTTCTCCAGTATCTTCACATTCTGCCCAATCATCAGGATCAATAATGAAATATTCAAACCCACTTTCTGCAATATTTTTACAAGGCCAGTAAGTTTCTTTTCCTTTTATAATTGCTAACAAACCACATGATTCCTGTGGCATACATTCTTCAGCGTGTTTTGCAGCTTCAGTTTTCCAAGTCATGCGTTAACAAAAGTACCAACAGAAGGGAAATCTTTTCTTGTAACCTGACGTTTTGGCGCACGAACTTCTTGTAGATCAAGAGCAGAAACAAGTTCAAATTGTACAATATCTCTAGTCTCTACAGTCTTCCTATTAATAAAATAAATCTCTTGAGGCAGTTCTGCTGTGTTATCAGGTGTTCCGTATGGATTTTTACTAGAAGGAAAGTTTGCAGCGTCTAGAAATTGAGCAAGGGTTCTTAGTCTTACAAATTTTGCTCCCTGTAGATCGTTAAATGGGGTTGTAGCGTTGACTGTTGCCATTAATGCTGTAATTGTTCCAAGAATATTAGAGACAGTTAAAGTAGGTCTTGGTAAAGTTCCCCTGCCACTGTATTCAAAGCCTGTTACTTCAAGTGGAAACTTATCATAAGTATTACCTTGCCAAATTATTGAAGCGTTACTATTCATTCCAACACCAGAATGAAATCTTGTGACATTAGTAGAGCCATGTAAAGCTGATACTAAAGTCAATGTATAAAGTTCAATAACTGATTTATTTGAAAGTGCCTGTAGTTCTGCTGTAGGTAATCCCATTTATGGTTCAAATACCTCCCTAAAAGTGCAGTTTAAAATTGCTCTATTGTTATAACTTATAGTTTTTGTCCAAGATTGACAAACATATTGTCCAGCACCAGACAATGTGACCGATACATTACCGCTATTTGTGGCACTATTAGCGGCTGTAACTGTAAAAGTATTTTGATCGGCTGCCGTTGCTATCGCAAAAGTACCATCCGTTGCAGATCCAGAAGTATAATCAATGGTTACAACATCACCGATAGCAAGACCATGATTTGTGATAGAAATTGTAGAAGTACTGGTTGACTGACTGTAAGTACCTGTTTTTGTGCCGCCTTCTGCTGGTGGTGTAAATGTAAAACTTGCCTGATCGTTCACTCTACTTCTTAAAAAGCCTTCAATGACATCTGATTCAGTCTCAGAGACTATAAAAGTAAGATCATATACTTTGGGGTCTTGAGTTAGTGGAAGCCCAAATAAAGCCCTAAACTCATAACCATCCCCTAGCTGTGTTGTTCTTATTCTAGGTGAGCTTGTTTTTCTCATCCCATAAGTCGGAGAGATACTTGGAAAAGTTGCCATGTTACCTCGCTAAAATACCGCCAGCCCTTTTTTGTTTTACAAGTTCTGCCTGTACAGCAGAAGCAATAGCTTGTCCTAATTGGTTTGCTGAAGGCTGATTCCCAGAAACCGAAGAACCCTGTGCGTCTACGCTCACGTTAACAATATTAGTAGTACCACCGCCAATCTTGTCGTTAGCTGTAATTGTTCCTGATCTGCTAGGGCTAAATAGTTCTGGCCCTTTTTCTCCTACTATGTAAGATTGCCCAGAGCTTACAGGGCCACCTCTTTCTCTTTTTTTAAATAACCCACCCAAGAAACCGCCTATACTTCTACCAACACCAGAAACAGCAGATTGAATTTGAGTTTGTATAAGTTGTCTTTTTAAATCCTGTAAAACATTTGTTGCGGCCTGTGCTAAAGATTGTGTACCCATAACAGCATCAGTCAAGTTTGATACTATTCCTTTTTCAACACTTTCTCCAATTTCTATAAATTTATCTTTTAACTTATCTGCTTCTCTTGCGGTCTTTGTAACTTCTTCTGTTTGTTTTTTTTGTAGATCAGTATTCTTATTAATGATTTTGCCATTTTCTACGTTAATTTTTCTTATATTGTTTGTTGCTTCTCCTGTACTTTCAACACCTTCTTTTAATTGATTGACAGATTCAAGATTAGTATCAATTTCTACTTTAAGTTTTGGAAGTTTTACTCTGCCAAAAATAAACTTAAGGACAGGATTTTTATTTACAAAATCAACAACTTTTTTAAATTGTTTAACAATAAAACCAACCATCCCTCCTATTATTCTGCCTACATCTGCTCCTAGCTTGATTACGCTATCAGAAAATGCGGTAACTCCTTCTTTGACTCCTATCCAAGACTGTTCAAGATCAAATACAAAACTTGTAGCATCAACTCCAATAGCTTTTGCAATAGCTTTACCTACTTCATTAACAGCAGCAAAGATAGCTCTTACTGGTGTAAGAACAAGTTTAAAAGCAACCCCTAAAGCTTCAACAGTGACAGCCGCAACTTTTAAAGATTCTCTGATGATTACACCAAACTCAGAACCCTCTCCAGCTAAGTTTGTAAATGCAGTGCCTAATCTTGTAAGTTGTCCTTGAATTGTATTTGATGCTGTAAATGCAGCTTTCGCAGCAACGTCTTGAGCATTTGCTTGGTTTATAAGATTTTTATTAAAAGATACTAGCTGATCATTTAACAAGGGTAATACTGCTGTCCTTGCTTCAACAGATCCAAATAATAAAGCAAGTGTTTCTTCACTAGCACCACCCTTGTCAACAATTTCCTGTAATACACCGCCTAAACCTTTTGATTTAAGTGCAGCCGCACTAAAGTCTATACCAAGTTTCTCCGCAGCTTTAGCCGCTTCACCTGTTGGCTTTTGTATCGCAGCAATAACTTGTCGTAATCCAGCAAAGGTAGATTCAACAGGAACACCAGTTGCAGTGACACTAGATATTGCAGCATTAAGTTCATCTATTCCAACACCAGCACCAGCCGCTATAGGTGCAAGACGACCTATCTGTTGTGCATATTGTTCAACAATAATTTTACCATCATTCTGTGTTTGTACGAATCCATCAACTATCTTTGCCGCATCAGCAGAAGATTTGCCATAAGCATTTAAAACAGAGGTAGTTGCATCAGCAACAGTAGCTAAATCAGAAAATCCACCAGTAGCACCTAACTGTGATGCCTTTAATACTTCTGTAAGTTCTGCGACCTCACCAAAGCCAGCAGACGCTACATCATAAGACGCTGATAACAAATCAAGTTGGGATACTTGACCACTTAATTCATTTGATAAACTTGCAAGTTTTGGTTGTAATGTATCAACATCAACTCCAAGTGTTTTAACTTTCGCAGAAGCAAAATCTTGTTGAGCTAAAACCCCAAAAGCTTTAGTAAATAAACTTATGGCTGTAATTCCAAGAGTTATAGGGCCAAGAAATGCACCTAAAGCCGCAGCCGCACTTTTAAAAGACAAAGATGCCGCATTTGCTCCTTTAGAAGCACCAAAAAAACCTTTCGGTAATACTCTTAATCCATGATTTGCATCTTTTAATTTACTACTTGTACCACCAACAGTTTGATTAAATTTCTTTGCCTGTACATCAACATTCTTTAACGCTGTAACAGCTTGCGTAGCATTTACTCTTAGTTCTACATTAGAGACTGCCACGACTAAACAATAACTCCTTTAACTATACTTGGCTTTGCGTTGTGCCGCATCTGCCTGTTTCTTTTCTCTATCATACTTTAATTCATAGTAACCAGCAAAATATATCAA
>Ga0181403_1000275_pt1 | contig 12496 bp, 18 predicted proteins | sample 26SPOviralmetaG_FD_130132 | JGI IMG/M metagenome (GOLD analysis project Ga0181403, IMG submission 130132) | Marine viral communities from the oligotrophic San Pedro Time Series (SPOT) site, San Pedro Channel, CA, USA - 26 SPOT_SRF_2011-09-28 | ecosystem: Environmental > Aquatic > Marine > Strait...
CTCCTATACGCCTGCAGTTCCAGTACCACCACTCATATCAGTGTTGTTAAGTTTTATAACAAGAACAGAGTTATTAGCCGTAGCGTCATTACTCGGTGTGTCATAAAAATCAATCAACTTCACTTGAAGTGCCGCAGTAGTATTTTTAGAACTTGAATCAATTTCTACACCAGAAATACCCGAAGTGGTAGAACCAGCACCAAAAACTAGATCACAGTTTTGGTTTAAATCAGCGGCTACTAGATTACTTACCGCTGAATCTTGCTGAGCAATATATAATTGATCAGGATCATCAGCGATGAATGCGATTGCATCACTTGCAACAGTTCCGTTAGGGAACGTGTTATTGTATCTAGGTTTGCCTGTGGATGGATCTGTGTAGAAACATCCTAAAAAAATACCTCTAATAGGGTCGCCAGCCGTTGCTACCTCAATTGATCCGTCAGCTTTTGGCTTAACGGGGTCTCCTGTAAATAATGCGCTTGCGCCACTTGTAATAGAGTATTTAGTCGTACCAGTTGTTCCACCAGGGGCAGAACCAACTTTAGCTATTGGTCTAAGACCGAAAGCTTGATCTATGTTAGCCATAGTAGTCTCCTAAATTTTTTAGAGACATAAATGATCTTACTCATTAAGATTTTTTGCCTCCAAATGTTACTCTGCTTTGCCTTTCCTGATGGATTGGCATCGCTGGATGCTCATCTTTGTGAAGATCATTTTCAATTGCTGCTGTCTTTTGGTTTGTAAGATTACGGAAATATTCATCTCTGTCTTCTTTCACTTCTACTGGACAACGCATTAATAATAATCCGCCAATACCTATTACGCCTTTATATTTGCCGTCAGCGATAGAAGGTAAATCCATTCTATCGGGATACTCATCCATTTTTACGAATTCGTAACCACTTCGTAGTCTACCAATGATATTTGCTTCATCAGCCATGCCACGATATTCAGCTCTTATCCACCGATGGTGAAAACCTTCGGGTGGTTCTGGCGCTTCTAAGTTCGAAGGAGGAGCCCATCCCCTCTTACGAGCAACCTTTTCACGGGTCTCTTGTTTGCGCGAAGTCTTCTTTAATTCTTTTATTTCATCCATAACGCCTCCTTCACGATTTCTGCATTAATTGCAGTTGTTCTGCGTATTTTTCAAGTGGCACACCTAGTTTTTTAGCCAAAGCGACTTGTGATGGCGTGAGTGTCACAGTTCTGCGCCCAGTTGCTTTGCCATTTCTGGCGGCGCTAGCAACAGTCTGAGCGACTCTGTTACTACCGACTTGTGATGTGTCTGTATTAGCATTAAAATACCTAGAAAGTCTAGTGTCTATTTCATTATAATAATCATCTGACTCAGGATCAACTCCCTCTGTAATCAATTGACGATGAATACCATAAGTAGCCATAGTTTTTACGACATCATGTTGGCTATCCGATCCGTTTCCAAACCAAGAATTTTTTGATACCCACGATTGAGCTTTTGGTGAAGGCTCTGGTGTAGGTGGTGTTTTTTGTTGTGAAGCTGTAAAATCAACAGGTTTTTCTTCAGGTTTATTTTTTTCTTCCTGAATTTTTTTCTGCAGAGTCATCTCAGCTCTTTGTCTTTGAAGAATTGTATCGGTTAATTTACCTTGAAGGTCTGCTTGTTTTGCAAAATCACCTGCTTGCATAGCTTCTTGAAGATCTTTTTTAATTGTAGCTTCTTCACTAGTTGCTCTAGTTTTAAATTCTTCAATATAAGAATTATCTAAAGTTGAATTTTTCTTTTTTAAATCTTCATTTTCTTTTTGAACAGCTTTTGCATATTCAATAGCAGCTAATTGCTGTCTTTCAGCTTCTCTCCACTTACCAGTAAGTTCATTAATCCTTAACCGTGGATCTTCTTTTTTCTTTTTTTTACTTAAATATTGTTCGTGTTCAGTTCCTTCGCCTTTAGGATTTTGATTATTAACTTCTTCTTTTACTTCTTCTTTTACTTCTATAGTTTTTTCATTATCTTGTTCCTTTGTTTCTTCTTTTAATTCAACATCAACATTTTCCCCTGAAGTATCGAGAGGAATTAATTTTTCTTCATTAAGTGATTGTGGTTGCATAGTCTTCTCCATTTACATTATGTTCTTAGGTAAAATATCCCGTGGATCATCCACAGTTGCAATTATCTCATCTTCATTAACAATTCTAAGTTCTCCGCCATCAATTTTAATTCTTGAACCAGCGTACGTAGTTATAATTACCCAGTCACCTTCTTTACACCAAGGTTTACCATCTGGATATCTTGATTTATCTTTATAAGCTAAAGGTCCTACTTTTAAAACTTTACAAATGTTAGTTGTCATTTGAGATTCAGCGACAGTGTCATCGGTAAGAAGCACGCCTCCTTTTGTTTTACCTTCTAATTTAAGTGGAAATAAAACTATTCTCCAACCTGTTGGGGTTGGTACTTTTTCTACTTCATTTTTCTTTTTTTCAGCCTGCGCACCATCCCAAACATGTTTTGGTACGATTAATTTTGGTTTAGTCATTTTCTAACTCCGTGTTCTTGAGCAAGAGCGAAAGCTCTTGAGTTTCTTGTCTTAAAGCAGCTAATTTTCCAGTCAAGTAATTATAATGTGACCAGTCTTTTACCTGTCCGCTTAATATAACTTCTTCTATCTGCTTTTGTCTAGCAATTAAATCTTTTTTATAAGCTGTAAAGAAATTTTCTAAGCGCACGATTTCATTTGATCCGATAATTTTTTACAGCGATTTGGAGTTTGACGATTCCATTTCGAGTCTAACATCTCTAAACTCGCACCTTCAAAATTTCGGTTTTGCAGTTGTTTCCACATGTTGCGGAAGAGGGAAACCCCTGATTTACCTAGCTGAAAAACCATTTCCGCTAGAGTGTGTTGAGCAGTTTTTGGTAAATCAGACACATTATGTTCTTCCATAAGCTGTCTTGCCAAACCAATTGCTTTATTTAAATCTTTATCAAATACTTCTTGTAATTCTTCTTTGGAATAAGTTTTACCTTCTTCAAAATTATCTTCATGTACTACTTTATGACCCCAGCCAATTGTAGCGAATCCTTCGGTGTCTTTGTAAATATGATCCCGGAAGCCTTCTGATAATTTTACTGAATCAGCTAATTCGTTGTATGTCATTAACAAGTTTGATAATCTATAGTTAATTTCCAATTACCAGATTGACCATCGTTGCCTGTTACAGTTATTTTAACATCTGTTGAGTCCCAAAAGTTAGTGGTTATTTTTTTAAAATCAAAAGGCTCACCTTTATTAGCTGTATAAGTGTGACTGTATCCATCACAATCAGTTTTAATTTTTATGTCATAACTTCCATCTGGTGTGTCATCAACAAGAGTTGCTGAGCCTTTTACAGATACACCACCTGTTACTGCTGACTTTTCCCAAGTTTCTCCAATAGCTGCCTTTGCAGTATAGTCTCCACTTTTACCTACAATGTGTTCTTCGTGTGAATGTTTTTCCATAATCTTCTCCTTTTTTATTTAGTTAAACCTTTTGCCTTCTCAAAACTTCTCATCCCGGCAACTCCGAGCATTGAAGTAACAATTGCTAGAAGAGGCCCAGTCTCTATAACAGGAGGCACAATATCTATACCTGCAAATTTTGCATACCATTCAATACAAGGAGATAGGATGAAGCTAAACATCAAAGCAAGCCCTCCGATCCAGCCTATAAATGGTCGCCAGCCAGCAACGAATACGCTGCGATGGCTGGCTTCTTTTGCATTAACATCTAACTGCTTTTCTGCAAGCTTTTGTTGAATGCGTTGCATTAAAATCTTTTTATCTAATTTCTCTTCTTCTGATGTATGAATCTCGTCGACAACTTTAGCGATGGTTTTTAAAGCTCCGCCTTTACCACCTAACATGCCTCCAAGAAGTTGTAGCACTATGCTGCTCCCCCTGTCATCCAGCTTAATATCCAGATAACTACGATCGCTACTATAGCGGCTTTTATCCAATCCTTCATCTGCCAGTCACTCCATTCTTTTATGTGTGACCATAGATCTTTTAGTAAGTTCATAGAACCTCCTTTGTTAAAGTAGCGAATTATACTATTTTACACCTTTAAAAGCTACTTTTTTAATCTGCATGTTACTTGTCTGTCCTTTTGGGCCAGAACCTTTATTGTCTTTTACGACAAAAGCAGGGAAAGTCATTGCTGCATCGGATCCAACTTTCATATTTGGAAAAGGATTTTTTTGAGTAACTTCTTTCATTTTTGCATCTTTAAATTTCATACGACCCCTTAATGTACTGTTGGTTTTTGTTGTTCAAGTATGATTTCTTTATCATTCTCAAAAAGAGTATTACCATTGTTTCCTAATGTTTGTAAATAAATCATTTTTGCTGTTACCATCATCATAGAAGCGACGATTAACATCTCTTCTTGATTTCTATCATTTTCAAAAGCATAGTTTGTTAAATCATGAACGATTTCATCTACATTTAAATTAGTATTTTTCACAATTATCTTTTATTTATTTTTTGCATCTGAATATTATTACGTTTAGCAGCTAATTCCGCTGTTTGTTGTAGTTTAGCTTCGTCTATTTCAGCTTTTTGTTGTAATTTTGCAACATCAAGCTCTGTTTTTGCCATTTTAGCCATATTATCAGCTTGAACTCTTTGTTTTTCTATGTTTATTTCTTCTTTTTTAAGCTCTACTAGTGGATCTTCCCCTCCACCTTCAAGATACTCTTGTTCTTCAGCAATCATTTGAGACATAAGCTCCATTTCTACTTGAGCAATTTGTTCATTTAATAATTTATTGACAGCAGACTGTACTTGTTCTGGTATTTGACCATTAAACTGTTGAGTAAGTGCATCAATTTTTTCTTTATTCTTCTCTAAAACATTTTGTGTGGCTAACATTGAAGTATGTTGAAGAATATGAGAGGTAATATTAACCATAACATCAGGCATTGTTCTAACTAACACAGAAGAGATGAAAGCTCTGTGCGTATTGATGTGTGCAACATGATCTTGATCTGCAAAAGATTGAGCAGTTTTCTTCATAAGTAGCTCTGCATTTTCTGTAATTGGATCTTTTGGTTGTGGTCTAGCAGGTGGAGGTAAAATAGCGTCAACATTTTGTACTCCAAGAGCCTGATACATTCTTCTATATGCTTCGTATGGATTATGTATTTGTGGGTTTGATTGTGCTAATTGTAATTGTGCTTGAGCCAATTGAATTCTTTGTGACATTGAAAAGATGTTTGGATCAGATACTGGAATAATATCAATTCTATCATCAAAGTCTTGAACCTTAATTGTTCGCTCTCCGCCCGAAACATTGTAAGGATATTCTGGTGGAAGATATAATTGAAATACTCTAGCTAATAGTCTAAATTCAACTTTTTGAGCATAATGCATTCTTTTATGAATTGCGCTCATAACTTTTGTTCCTTGTTCAATCATTGCCATTGTTGTTCCAACTGGATTAGCATTGTTTGAATCTGAAATTTTTGCGTCTGCTACAGCAGCAAATCTTTTACCTGCATCTACACAAAAACTAAGAAGCATAAATAAAGTTTGACTTGGTTCTTTATACGGAAGAGGTACGAAGTTTGCTCTAAGATCTCCTCCCGGAGCATCTACATCTCTGAATTCGCCAGGTTGTAGGGGACTGTCATCATCTCTAATTCGAAGACCTCTTGCTTTAAATCCTGCTGGTAAATTTGATAATGTTCCCGCATCAATAAGTTGACGTAACGAGGAAGTAGCCGATCTTGATAAACCTCCCAACATATGGATAAGACCAAAACCATAAAAGCCAAGACCTGGAAGAAAACGATAGTGAACGAAATATTGTATCTTCTTTTTTTGAGGATCTTCTTGTTTATAGTTTCTGTAGATTGATAAAACTTTTCCTGATCCTTCATCGATTGTAATTATGTAAGGCAGTTTAATGCCTGTAGGCTCACCATTCAAACCGATATCTTCGAATCCTGGTATGTCTAAATCACAATGTATTTCAAGTAAGGTACATTCGTTATCATACTGAACATCACTAGGGCTTACTCCTTCAATAGAATTATATTTTTCTTGAATAGCACTTTCGTTTGGTATTGTAGACTCAAGATCAACATCTCGGTAAAAACCATTAACTTGACTTTTTCTTACCTCATTTTTATTTTGTTTTAAAACATGTGTGATACGTGGAGCTGTTTCTAGATCTGTAGAATGATAAGGAACAACTAAATCTTCAACAGGAATAAATTTTGCAACTGCTCTTCCTAAGTTTGCATCATAATAAACTTTTTTAAAAGAAGAACCAGCTAATGCTAAAAAGAATAACATCTGATCCATATCAGGATCATACTCTTCCATTACAGAAGTTATTTGATAATTCATATAGTCTCGAACTCTTTTACTTTGTTCTTCAACTTGAGGATTTACTGCTCCAACAATGTCACATTTTACTGGACCGCCTGCTGGAAGTAATTCTTTATATGCTTGTGCTTGAAACTGTGTAACAGATTCAGCTAACATTGGGTGGGTAACACCACTTGCTCCTTGAAAGGGCTGTGATCTCTCTTCGTATTTAAATCCTAGAAGGTCTAATCCTTGTGTGTAACCTTGTTCCCAATCTTTTCTTGTTTCTTTATCAGTCTCGTAATCAGCAATCAAGTCTGAACTCATTTTTTCTAAATCATCTTCATCAACAAACTCAGATAAATTAGAATCAAAAGTTGCTTGCATGTTAAGTGTCTGTGGACCAACAATAGCTGATCCATCTTGTAACATTTCTATGTTATCTTGCGGTTGTCCTTCAACACTAATGTCAATAGGACTACTCGCATACTGATCTATTACAATATCATTTTCTGTGGGTTGAATTTTTTTATCTATAGCCATTATATGCTTTCAAAGAATATTTCGATGTCAATCAAAGGATTTGCCTTTGAAGTTTTTGTTTTACCACCCTTTTTGAATTGAGGAAAGCCAATTTTCTTTAAAAGGTTAGGATCAAAATCCTCTCTAGCTTTCAAGTCAATATAAGGCATGTTAATAAGTTGCAAAGTATTTTCAATTTCCTCATAACGATATTCATCTCTACTCCTTGTTTTTTCACCAGTTCTTACATATTTTTCCATTCCAGGAAACTGGTTTTGTCTCACTCTTGAAAAATATTCATCTCCTCCACTATCAAATTTATACTGGCCATCATTTCTTACTTTAAGTGTTGCCATTGAAATTTCTTCATCACTCATTCCAAGTGCCTTACCTCTTTTGGTAATATCTTTATTTAATTTTTTTATAAATTCATTTGTTTTATTATTATAAATATTAATGAAACCTTTGTAGTTATCTTTGTCTGCACCTTCATAATGAGATACAACTTCACCTGGAACCCATCCTAAAAAATCATCACCATCAATTAAGGCTTGTGTGAGTCTATCTTTCATTACTTGTTTTACCCAGTATTGAGCTCCGCCTGCATAAGGATAATTATTTTTACTAGAAGTAAAATCATTTGACGATGTTGGATATTGAATTGCAGGTTTGTTACGATGAACGTCAGATTGCATTTCCATAATAATACTACCTTGATCACCATTTTCGTAATTTTGTATTTTTCTTCCTCTACTAAATGCGATTGTATTATCCGCTGTAGGGTGTGAAGTATTGTGTTCGCTTGTTCTATTCTCTTGTCCAAATTTAGGATTAAAATTATGTGTGATAACAGAATAATCCTCTGCACGAGTACCCGGTAAACCAATGTTCATGTGTTCATTCGTGAATACAGTACCTTGTAAGGTTGACCCTACTTGACGAATGTAATCTTGTATCTTTGCATACTCTCTATTTCTTTCTAGCATTGATGGATCAATTCCTTCTTCAGCTAATAACTCTTGTGTTTGTATTTGTATTCTAGCTAAAGAATCTGCTGCTGTATCTCTATCTGTAGAATTTTGTATACTTTTTAAATTATCCGTTACTAAATTTTTATATCTATCTACAAAATCTGACAGTTGACCCGGACGCATAACAACATCCATTTCATTAATTCCGTTAATTGCATTTTGTACTGTTTGAGGAAAGAGCTCTTGGTCTCCTCCCATGATTTGATAATTACCAAAACCTGCTAATTGATTATCCGCTCCTTGTACTAATTCTAATAATTCTTTTGCTGTAACTTTTCTTTTTGGGTCTGCTTGATTAATTTGTTCTAACTGAGCTGCAAGACCTGTATCTCTTAATTCTAATGTTAAACCTTTTTGTGGATTAAATAATTCATTAACCCAATCGTTAAGTAATTTTTTTTCACCAGCCGTGTAATTTGATTTAAGGTAATCTTCTGTTTGAGAAAAACGTGGGGCAATTTCACTTTGATATGTTTCCATAGGATCAGGTAGATCTGCCAAACTCTCCATCATCTTAGTCGGAACAAGTGCCTTGGATGTATCCTCTTTTTTCTTTTGATCTGCCATTGTCAAAATTGTAGGGATTTTTTCTTCATCTGTTAATTGCGTAAAACCACCACCGACTGGCTCAATTTTTTCTTCGGGTACTTGAGTTGTAGGAGGAAGTTCAGTATCTACTTTAGGAATCTCGCCAGCAGTTGTATTAGGTAATCTATCCTTTTCTGAAAGTTGCTCAAAACCACCACCGACCATGCCTCCATATAAACCTAATCTTTTTTTCTCTTCTTCGGAGAGTTCATCAGGCGGAATAATAATTCCTCTATCTCTTGCTTCTGCTTCGGTCAAAGCGCTAACAGCGGGATATGCTCCAGCTGCCATCATGGCTAACAACGGCCCGAGGTCCGCGGCTCCTAGCTTAGTAGGATCGCCCATTAAATTAGGTCTCCTTATCATAGGAATGACATCCAATATATCTGGATCATCTAGAACACTAGCTGCGCCCGATTGAAATTTTTTCTTTTTATCCATTAACTAAGCTTTGCTTTTCTAAAACCTTTGTTAGCAATTCTAACACCACGTACCTTGGTACGCGAACCGTCTTTCATTGTTGCACCAGCAATTCTATCCGCTTGTGTTGGCTTTGGATTTTTATCAATACCAGCTTTTACTGATAACATACCGAAGTCAGTTTTCTTACCATCTTTAAATATTTTCTTAGTCTTTTTTTTCATTTCTTGAGAAGTTTTACCAGCAGCACCTTTACCCTCTTTATCTAAATTTTCTTTAAGTCTTATGTTTACATCCCTTTTTGTCATTGGTACTTCGTAGTCTTCTGGTTTTACTTTTGCTGTCATAATAACTCCTAATAATATTCTCGCATCTTCAACATACTTGGCTCATCCTCGTAGTCTTCTGGGTGCGTAATAAAATTTCCCTGTCTGAATCTTAACAGAGCTTGAGTGGTGGAGTCAACATAATCGTCGTGTTCACCAAAAGGAAAAGCAGCACATTCCTCAATAACCTCTTGCGCCCACCTTTCGTCAGGATAATAAACTTGTCCCGATTCAAATAGAGGTGCTACAGCGTTTACTCTTGAATGTTTATCATTTCCTTTGCTCGGTGTAAAGTTAACAACTGGAATTCCTGTTTGACGTAACTCGTACGTTAGCGGAAGGCCTGACGCTTTCGCTTCGATGATCACGGTCTCGGGTTCCCAGTAATTGTACTGTTCGACCGCTTTCCTTTTTAATTCAGGAAACTCCCACCGCCCGCGTTTCGCGTCTAACAAAATACAAGCAGGTGCTCTCATTTCATCTCTATAGAAAACTCCCCATGTTGTAATCGCCGAATAGTCCGCTGTTTCTTTTTTACTATAGGCTGTATCGTAGCTTTGAATTATATGTTGGAGGGGTGGTGGATCTTCATGTTCATATAACTTCCACCAGTCACGTTTGATAATGGAACCTTCTTCACTGGTGGGCTGCTGTTGCCACTGTGCTTGCCACTTCTGTTCTGACAGCGATGCTTTGACAGAAAGTAATTCATCTTCTTTCCAATACTCAGGCCACATAGGATTACCCGTCTCAGGAAAGATTGCGGGAAACTCAATAATATCCCATTGATCTGCTTTAACTCCTTTTTGTGCATTAACCAATTTACCTGTCAGATCTTTAACGGACCAACGAGTCATAACAATAACAATGGCTCCACCAGGTTGTAAACGCTGACGAGGTCCAGAGGTATACCATTCGTACGCATTATCGAATGCGGTAGAGGACAACGCATCTTGCTCTGAGTGTGGGTCATCGATGATCAATAAATCCGCACCACGGCCCGTGATTGCACCACCAACACCCGCGCCAAAATATTCACCACCTTTATTCGTTTCCCAACGGCCCGCGGCCTTCGAATCTTGTGATAATTTTATATCTTGAAAAATATTTTTATAGTCTTCTGAATCCATGAGGTTACGTACCTTACGACCAAAACGATAAGATAATTCTGCTGTGTGCGTAGTTTGAATAATCTTTAACTTCGGATTGTGGCCCATCATCCATGCGGGAAAAAGAAAAGAAGCAAATTCTGACTTGGTATGACGTGGAGGCATATTAACGATTAAGCGTTTTAACTTGCCCTCTTTGATTAAATTAAATTTTTCTGCAATTTTTTTATGGTGATACCCTGCAATAAATTCTGGCCATACGGCACGTACAAAAGATAGATAATCATCTCTTGAATGCTTTGACGTATCTATTTCAGCTTTTTTTAATTCTAATTTTTTAATTAAGTCTTCAGCTTCAGAATAAGTAATTTGATCGTAATCCATTTTTCTGTGATGTTTAACACATATAATCGTTTGTGTAAAACTTACACGCTACGTGCATGCCCACAATGTATAGGGGGGAGAGGGGGGTGGCGTCGTTCTAAGGGATTATTTCTGGCAAAATCGAGTTGGGACTCTAGATCGTGTATATCTAAATGTAATAACTACTAGATGTAGGGGCGTGTGAGTCGAGGATTATTTTGGAGATGCTGGTTACGCTGGTGGAAGAGTGTGTGGAGATGGTATAAAAACCATCTCCATTTTTGTAGGTTATCTAGTCAAGCCAAACTTATTAGCTAGATTAGATGAGAGTTGAATACCAAAGTCTTTTATTGTTTGGTTATCTCTATTCCTTAGTATGAAAGAAAACATTTCACTATCAAGATAACTAGCAACCAATTGCCAATCTACATCTTGATTGTTACTTACTAAAGGCTCTGCGACCTCCGAATTCTCTCTGTTGTTAACCGCTCTATTTGAGCGGTTAGTATTAGTTAAATTTCTTAGGTTTTGTAATTGTGTTACTAAATCGTTAGGCATTAGCTATCCTCCCTAGTTGCTCTTCAATTTGTAACTCAACCTCTTTAGAATTGGTCACATTCTTGATAGCATAGTAACTTGAAGTCTTAACGGGAATTTCTATCTTTTTCTGCGTTAAAATTTCCCTTACTTGTTTCATATCAGTTAATGATCTATTCACTTCACTAATTGAGAAAACATTATTGTTATGAGTAAATATAAAATTTTCTTTTTCAGTTAAGTTCTTATCATCAATTAATTGATACACTTGCTTTTGTAATTGCTTACACTTTTTATCTGCAAGGTTTTTGATATCTTGATACTGTCTGTATTCAAGAAGTAGTTTTACTTCGAACGCATTTAATTTTTTAGCCATGATGTAACTCCTTTAGTTTAATCGTTTAAGGCTAGTATTAACTATTAATACAAATACCAATCTACTTATAATTAATTATAAGTAAAGAAAATAATAATTTATTTTTTTACATAATTTAAACTCCAAAAATTCTGATGACAGGAAAATGACAGGAAAAAATTAATCATTCCAGGTCAGCCCAGGTGATGTGTTCTAGATCTATATAAAGACCAAACGAGTGGCGAACAACTGATGTATTTTTCACGACAAGAACCCATGAACTGCGAAGAATAGTGCGAACAAACTAGCAAAAAGAAATGCAACAAAAGGATTTCGACCGACAGCAACCAAAATAATAAAGGTGGTAAAGAAAAACATCATAGCGGCAACTCAGCTGCATCCTGTTCCGGGTGCCCTGGATCTATAAGAAACCCCAGAAAACGGCGAGATTTTGGTGTATTTTTCCACAGAAGCCCAGGTGGAGGTGATGCTTCAGGCTCAGAAGCTCGTAAAAAATGGCTGTTTTCTGCCGATTCTTTAGGCTTGACAACGGAGAAATTAGCCGCTGGCGGCTTGCGTAATGTATAGTAAGGCCACAGACGTGGCGAAAGGTCAGCGTATTTTTTTGACATCATTCCCCCTAATGTTTTAAGTATGCTATATCAGGATGTTTTGGATCCCAACACGCCCGGCAAGTCTTGCATTCGTTGCCTTGTTTATATGCTTTGCATAGGTGAGACGTCGCCAGGTCTTCGCTGGTGACAACCGTGGAACTGTGACCGTGCGATTTATGCGGGACGCCGTTGACCATCGACGCGGAAAGCCTAACAACTAAATTTTTTGGAAACTCACCGTATTTGTTTTTATATTCTTTAACGAAACCAGCTTCGCGAGTTGGCAGCCAGTGC
>Ga0181403_1000277_pt1 | contig 12462 bp, 11 predicted proteins | sample 26SPOviralmetaG_FD_130132 | JGI IMG/M metagenome (GOLD analysis project Ga0181403, IMG submission 130132) | Marine viral communities from the oligotrophic San Pedro Time Series (SPOT) site, San Pedro Channel, CA, USA - 26 SPOT_SRF_2011-09-28 | ecosystem: Environmental > Aquatic > Marine > Strait...
TACAAGGCGAGTGAGACAGGCATCTTGGATGAGGAGGAGCTAGGGGCCGCGAAGGCGATGATGTCTGCTGACCAGTTTGAGCAAGAGTTTGAATGCTCTTGGGTTGCAAACGTACCGGGGGCTATTTTCGGGAAAGAGCTACAAGAGGCTCAGGAAAAGGGGCGCGTCACTGAGATACCTTATGATGAGCAGTATATGGTAGATACGTGGTGGGATTTGGGTGTAGGCGATTCGACTGCGATCTGGTTTACCCAAACCATAGGCCGTGCTGTTTACGTGATTGACTTTTATGAGAACCGAAATGAAGGATTGCCGCATTATGCCGGGGTACTCCAGCAGAAAGGATATCTGTACGGGACGCATAACGCGCCACATGATATCGAAGTGCGGGAACTTGGTTCAGGGAAGTCTCGCCGGGAGATCGCCTATGACCTCGGCATCAATTTTAAGGTAGTGCCGAAGTTGCCGTTAGAGGATGGCATTCATGCGGCTCAGTTACTGATTAGTCGTTGTTACTTTGATCGGACGCACACAAAAGATGGTCTGGAGTGTTTGCGTCACTATCATCGTGCGTATAACGAAAAAGCTCGATCGTTCCGGGCAACCCCGGTGCATGATTGGTCTAGCCATGCGGCAGATGCTTTCCGATATCTTGCCGTTGGACTACAAGAGAGTAGACAATACGATCGTCCGCCCCAAGCAATAGCGGACTCAAACTACAATCCACTGGGAGCAAGTTTGTAATGGGTAAAATTATTTCTAATGTTGGCCGCGCTGTCGGCAAGTTGCTCGGTGTTAACACTGATCCACCACCGCTACCGCCTGTACCAGAGCCAGTGCCAATTGTGCCAAGGGAGCCTGTTAAGACGAGAGAATCAGTTTCAGCCAAGACCAGAGAGAAGGTCATGGCTAGGCGAAGTAGATCAGGCACTATGAAGACTGGGGCTAGAGGCGTAACAAAAGATGCAGAAGTAACTTATCAGTCATTGCTAGCGAATCCAAATGATTAAACCAGTAATGCTTGATCCACAGGATTCTTCTGATGAATTGGTTTTTGCGATGGAAGAACAAAAGTATCCTCATATCGAAGATCATGAGCCGATACTTGAGCATGCGGTTATCCTAACGTGCTTCAATGACGAAGAGATTGCCGGGTACTGCTGGTTCTATCGTTGGGAGCTAGATCAGAGTAAGTGGATATTCCATGTGCTAACCAATCCCCGTTACCAAAAAAAGTTTTTCTCGCGTACACTCTTGACAACTATATTTAATTTTGTATGGGTTCTTGGCGCGGACACGATTGTCGTTGAAGATGACTATAAAGATTTGTTAGCCCGTGTCGGTGGCGATGATACCGAATTGGGCTGTGAACTAAAGCTACCTTTTGACTGGAGGAAGACATGGGCGGCACAATCAAAAAAATTGTAAAAAACCCTATTAAGTTTGTTAAGGACACTGTAAGCGGCGATGTCAAGAAAGCCCGCACAGGGAATTCTGACGTACAGAAAAAAGTTACTGAAGAAAAAAAGAAGATTACTCCTAATTCCTCGATAAGAGGCGTCATGGCTGGCGAGTCTCAAGCTCCCGAATCTAGAGCTAGCAGACGCAGAGGAAGGAGGTCAAATGTAATGACTGGGGCGCGAGGTGTTACGGGAACTGCTACAACCACCAAGAAAACTTTATTAGGGGGCTAGTAATGGAAAACGCTCTTGCCGTTCAAATCCTAAAACAGCTTGGCTCATTGCAAAGTCAGCGTGAGGTTTGGGAGTCGCATTGGCAAGAGATTGCTGACTATGTGGTTCCTAGAAAAGCCGACGTTACAAAAACGCGATCTGCTGGAGACAAGCGGACAGAATTAATCTTTGACTCTACTGCAATCCATGCGGCTGAATTGTTGTCTGCCTCATTGCACGGCATGCTAACTAACGCATCAACAAAATGGTTTTCTCTGCGTTTTAGAAATCGGGAGCTTAATGGAAATGATCAGGCCAAAGAATGGCTGGAGTCTGTTGAAGACGTTATGTATAAGGCGTTTGCCCGGTCAAACTTTCAAGAACAAGTGCATGAGCTATACCATGACTTGATCACTTTCGGCACTGGCGTGATGTTTATTGCTTCTGATAAAGAGCAAAGCCTGCGTTTTCAAACGCGACATTGCTCTGAGGTGTTTCTATCTGAAGACGCAAACGGGCGTGTCGATACAGTATTCCGCAAGTTCAAGATGCCAGCCAAAGCCGTCATTGAAAGATTTGGCGACGGCACAAGCGAAAAAATAAAAAAGAAAGCGGAAAACAATCCTTACGAAATGATCACACTAGTGCATGCTGTCTATCCGCGCGCAGAACGTGATCCTAAGTTACTCACGTCTAGCAACAAACCGTATGCATCTGTTTATGTTGATCCAGAGCAAAAAGTTGTTCTAAGCGAGTCTGGCTTTGATGATCTGCCTTATGTGGCCCCAAGATTCCTCAAAGCATCGTTTGAGATAGGGTACGGGCGTAGCCCGGCAATGACGGCGTTGCCAGATATCAAAATGCTAAATAAAATGTCTGAGGTGACAATTCGGGCGGCACAAAAGCAAGTTGACCCGCCAATGATGGTTCCCGATGACGGATTTATGCTTCCGATACGAACTGTTCCGGGCGGTCTCAACTTCTACAGGTCAGGCACAAGAGACCGCATTGAGCCGTTAAACACTGGGGCAAACAGTCCGCTCGGGTTAAGTATGGAAGAGCAACGCCGTCAGGCTATACGGTCTGCGTTTTATGTTGATCAACTGACTCTGATGCAAGGCCCGCAAATGACTGCAACGGAGGTTATCCAGCGCACGGAAGAGAAGATGCGGTTGCTTGGCCCGGTGCTTGGACGGCTTCAGGCAGAACTGTTACAACCAATGATTCAGCGTAGCTACAACTTGCTAGCAAACCAAAAGCTATTTGCAGTATCCCCAGATATTCTTGCCAACAGCGATATTGATATTGAATACGTGTCACCAATCGCCAAGGCTCAAAAGCAGGGCGATATCAGAGATGCATTGCAGTTGCTCGAAATGCTTGCCCCGCTAACACAATTAGATCAAGGTGTTCTGGATTATGTCGATGCAGATGGCATGGCTAGATATCTGATGGATGTGCTGTCAGTCCCAGCGACGACTGTCCGCGGTGACATCGAGGTAGCTGAACGCAGAGAACAGCGTCGCATGCAAGAAGAGCAAATGATGCAACAGCAAGAAATGATGATGCAAGCTCAAGCCGCCGGGCAAGCCGCTCCAGCTATGAAACTTATACAACAAGGTGCTGAATGATAAATGACCAGATTCGGGAAAATTATCGAATAACTTTTGCCTCGCCTGAAGGCAAAGAGGTGCTGGAAGAGTTGCGCGGCAGATTCCATGCCAACTCTCCAACCTTCTCCGTTGATCCTTACGAAACAGCATTCAGAGAAGGCCAGCGCTCTGTTGTGTTGTTTTTACAAAATATGCTGGTAGATCAAAATGTTATCAACAAAATGTTAGAAGGATATGAAGATGATGTCGGAAGAACAGGTAGCTGAAGTCCCTGAAGAGGGGGTAGCTCAGTCTGTTGAGGCTGAAGATTGGAGATCAGGTATTCCCGAAGAGATTCGCGGTCACCGTTCACTGGAGTCAATCAAAGATATTGGTGCGCTGGCTAAATCATACGTCAACGCGCAGTCAATGATTGGCGCTGACAAAGTTGTCGTACCTAGTAGGACGGCTAACGATGATCAGTGGAATGAGTTTTATTCAAGGATCGGTAGGCCAGAGGAGCCTTCTCAATATACTATTGAAGCAGGGGAGTCGGATTTGCCAGAGATGGTTGACTGGTTTCGCTCAACGGCTCATGAGTTGGGTCTAAATGACCGACAAGCCACGGACCTGTTTACTAAGTACAACGAGTTTGCTGACGGCATTAACTCTCAGGGGTTAGTCGATCGCGAGGCTTATATTGCGCAAACAGAGACTGACTTGCGTCAAGAGTTTGGTGAAGCTTTTGAAGATCGCCTTGAAAATGGACGGGTTATTGTTGAGCAATTTGGCATGCCAGATATCATGGAAGCGGAGCTAGCTGACGGAACGTTACTTGGTGATCATCCTGAGTTCATTAAAATGGTTGCCGGGATTGGTGAGTTTATCTCTTCTCGCTTAGGAGAAGACCAGCTTGAAGGCATGAAAGTGTCTAACGCGCTTACCAATGACGATGTGCGTCAACAGCTTGAGGAATATATGCGTAGGGATGGCCCGTATTGGGATTCAACTGATGCGCACCACCAACACTACGTAGACAAGGTATCTGAGTTACATAGTTTGCTTTATCAGTAACTGTATGTAGAATGAGTGTTGAAGCAGTGAAACAGGCGTGACAAGCCTTGGCCCACATCAGTTGACCTGTTTCGACACTTAAAATCAGGACAAGCATTACGCCCCTGTCGGAAGCAGAAACCGTAATCTGCGCGTTATCGTCCCACGGTGTGGGGTAGCGAGTTGGTTATTTTTTTGTAATGAGATAGGAGAGATGTAATGTCCTCACAAATCACAACTGCGTTTGTGCAACAGTTCTCATCTAACGTACAACTGTTGTCACAGCAAAAAGGCTCGCGCTTGCGCGGGATTGTTTCTCAAGAAACTGTAAACGGTGAAAAGGCGTTCTTTGATCAGATTGGTCAAACAGCGGCTATCGAGCGCACATCGCGTCATGGCGATACGCCTTTAGTGGAAACTCCGCACTCGCGGCGTATGGTCACAATGAAGACGTTTGAGTGGGCTGATCTGATTGATGATGCCGACAAAGTTCGTCTATTGATTGACCCGACTTCCACATATGCTCAAGCGGCGGCGGCGGCAATGGGGCGCGCTATGGACGATCAGATTATCGCGGCGGCTACTGGCACTGCAAAGACTGGCAAGACTGGTGCTACGTCAACGTCACTCCCTGCGGCACAGCAAATTGCGGCTGGCGGGGCTGATATGACACTAGCGAAGCTTCTTGAGACCAAGCGTATTCTTGATCTTGCTGATGTTGATCCAGACTTACCACGCCACATCGTGTGTAGTCCGCATCAGATTGAGTCACTGCTGAATACGACTGAAGTCAAAAACGCTGACTTCAACACAGTGAAAGCTTTGGCCCAAGGCCAAATCAATTCGTTCCTTGGATTTAACTTCCACATGACTAACCGCTTGACCAAATCTAGCAATGACCGCACATGTTTTGCGTTTGCTGGTGATGGTATCAAGCTGGCTGTAGGCAAGGACGTTACGTCTAAGATCGATGAGCGCGCTGACAAGTCTTACTCTACTCAGGTGTATTACTGTGCAACATTCGGTGCTACACGCATGGAAGAAGAGAAAGTCGTTCAGATTGTTTGTGATGAATCGGCGTAAGGAGATAGAAAATGAGTTTGTATTCAAATGTTCGTACAGACCTCACTCAGGATGATCCTGTTGAGTTTGTAAAGGCTAACCAGCTAGGTGGCACGGTAAGAGTTGCTCACGCTACGTTTGAAGCATCTTCTCAGGCGGCGGGAACCATTGAAATGTTCGCATTGCCTGATGGAGCTAAGATCGTTAGTGGCCGGGTTTGCTATGACGCGCTTGGGTCAGGAACTACCGTTGCTGTAGGCCATGCGGCTTACACAAATAGCTCTGGGTCAGCGGTAACAGCGGCTAATGCGTATTTTAAAGCTGGTGCGGCATCAACTTCAGCGCAGTGCGTTGATTGTGCTAACACGCTTGCTCTGGGTGCGAATAGCGAAGTTGCAATTGACGAGACTGTTGCTGGCAACGAGTTTGTCGTCACAGTCACAACAACTGGCACAACAACAGGAACTATTGAACTGACAATGTTCTACGTTGTTGCTTAATAAAGACGGGGGCGAAAGCCCCCTCTTTTGAAGGGTAATGATATGGCGAGTGTCGTTGAGATTTGTAATTCAGCATTGACGCAGATCGGCGCTAGCACGATTACGTCCCTCACAGATGGAAGCAAAAATGCTGATGTCTGCAATACAAGGTTTACTTCTGTCAAGGAATCAGTGTTGCGATCGCATCCTTGGAACTGCGCTGTAACGCGAATTGCCTTGACTAAAACATCCAATACCCCAGCTTTTGGGTTTTCTCATGAGTTTGCTTTGCCTCGGAATTGTCTGAGGCTTTTGCAGTTGAGCAGGCTTGATATCGAGCATCGTCTTGAAAAAGACAAAATTCTTTGCGACGAGTCGGATATCGAGATTCTCTACGTGGCTGATGTCAACACTGAGTCTTGGGATGCACTACTTACCTCTACTGTAACAGCCGCTCTAGCGGCAGATATATGTTATGCGTTGGTAGGAAGCACTACGCTGGCCGAATACTTTCGAGGTGCATACTCAGACAAAATCAGAGAGGCTAGATTTGTTGACGCGACAGAAGGTTCAATCGCGTCTCTTGAATCTGACATATTTATTCAGTCGAGGTTCTAATGGCTAAGTCTAGTCCGATTCAGACTAACTTCACAGCCGGGGAGTTGTCACCCCGGCTAGATGGCAGAACTGATATAGCCAAGTATGACAATGGCTGTGAGATTTTAGAGAACTTTGTTGTTCATCCTCAAGGCGGCGCTACTCGCAGACCGGGTAGTAAGTTCATTTTGGAGACGGCAAACTCAGCAAAACAAAGTAGACTTCTGCCTTTCCAATTCAACACCAATCAGTCTTATGCAGTCGAAATGGGCGATCGGACTGCCCGAATTGTTTCTGGCGACGGTCTTATTGCAGAGCCAGATGAAACAACGCTTACGACAAATGACATTCCTGACGTTGGTCACGGTGTTTATACCACCTTTACCAGAACGGGTTCGCCGCCGGGTTCGGTTTCACAATCATGTACTGATACCTACCCAATCTGGAGCAACGACGGGCATAAAGTATATTTCATCAAAACGTTTGAAGAAAAAAATACAAGTGCAAGCACTCATACTCTTGCGATGACTATCAAACAGTACACATGCCAAACTGCTTATAATCTCTTTTCAGGGGTTACTTTGGATTGCGAAAAAACGTGGAACTTCAGAGATTGTTTCACTTCTGGAATTAGTGCTGGAATGAGGAGGTTCCACTGCGGTGTAACATTTACACAAAGACTGAGGCCGCATATTGAGGGGACTAGATTTATAATTTGGGACGGGATACCTGATGCTCCTATAGATACTCAAAGCACATCGCATCATGATTTTCGAGTTTATGCTTTCGATCTAACCACAGCGTTCGATTTATCATCAACTACTGGGGGAGACCTCGAAAGCTCTTCTGTTTATGACGTTCGATATTTAGCAGGAAGTTCAGCGACAGCCAATAGATATCCTATCCCAATCAGCGGGTTAGCGTTCCAGCCGATATTTGATAGCTCGATTACTGACAATACTGGTCAAGTTGATGGCACATTCACAAGCACTAGCTCATCAGACTCGACTACCTCGGTTCGCTCTGTAACAAACTATCAAGGCGGTAGGCTGATGTATGTTGCTGTGAGCAATATTGCTACAGCGCAAGGTCAACCTAGCAACACAAGCACTACAATTAGCCGAAATGATCTTATTGAAATTGATTTGCGCTTCAATCAAACCGGAATGGCGCTCTCAACTTTCGATATGACCGCTGAAGGATTTACAAAATTTCCTGAGTTCACTGCCGCTACGAAAGGCAACAGGGTTGTCGATCTTTCGCCAATATTTGGTAACATATCGCAAATCACTGGGCTTCAGGTTCGCAGTGTCAGAGATAGTCACCTTGTAGACGCGAGCGGTGATGCAATAAATATAAAATATCCCGGTCAGGATTTAAGTTCTATTGCGAAGCATGATGTATCTAGCTCCAGTAGTTTCGATGCTTTTACTGGTCACAATGGAACAACTTATGTTTTATACATCGCTGTCCGAGAAGGACATGGTGCGAGTGTTACTCCACCAAGCCAAGATAAGTACATCAATCATATATTTGCTTTAAAAGCAGATGCCAGCGATTCGACGAACCATCATTCAATAGATGAGCAAATCCCGTTCCTCGGAGGTGCTGTTTATAATGTGTATGAGCATTATCCCGGTGGTTTGCTTGGAGTAAGTGTTGGAAGGGTTCAAGACCTCCCCGGAGCATTCAAACCGTTTGTCACGTTCGATGGTAAAAAGATTTGGTATTCGCAAGGCCCGGTCAGAGGCGCTACTGATTTTTCTAGCGATGAATTCACTGTTGCGCAAAGCCGAACTTTCAAAACTCCATACCTGATGCTTGGGATAGAGGCGGCTACCGATTTAAATAGTTTTCGTAGGGTAAGGTCAAACATAAGGCGAACATCCAGCTTCAATAACGAAGACATTTTTGACGCAAATGTTCTTGTTAGTGGCTTTACGCATGACTATATTCTCATGCTTGATCTTATAACGCCTAACTATCCTGTTGAATTTGTTACGCCATATGCATCAACTCAGCTTGATGCGGTTCGCTTTGCTCAGTCAGCGGACGTGCTTTTCCTAGCGCACCCCGATATTACCCCTCAACAACTTGTGCGATATGGAGCTTATCATTGGGCTGTTGAGGATGTGCCTTTCGTTCGTGGGCCTATGCAAGACGTTTCGCTTGATGGCTCAACAGTGACTGCCAGCGCAAGGACGGGGACAGTAACGCTAACGTCAAGTGTCGGATTGTTTGTCTCTACAGATATAAATCGACTCGTAAAAGTGCATGATGGATTTGCAAAAATTACAGGGTATACCAACGAGACTACAGTCACAGCAGTTGTGCAGAAAAATGCTGACGGGCGGTCTGAGCTTATGCCTAGCTACACCGCAACAACGATCGCGGCATTTGAGGGCGATCCAGACAACACGGGGCTGTCTCACAACGATCGCATTACCGACTCAGCAGGGAAGTTTATCGAACAAGGTTTCGAGGAAGGCATGCGAATCTCAATAAGCGGATTTTCCAATGCTGGGGCCAACGAGGCATCTGCGCTTATCGTAAGTGTTACAGCGGATACTATTTTGTTAGCTCCGTCTGACGATTTAACCGCACAGTCAGCGGGCGATTCAGTAACGATCACCGCTCTTTTAGAGGCAGATGAAAATTATAGACTAGGGGCTTTTTCTGAGACTACAGGCTTCCCGGCTCAAGTAGGTATCTACGAGCAACGCCTTTGTTTTGCAAACACGTTGACCCAGCCACAGACAATATTCTTTTCTAGCGCTGGCCTGTTCACAGACTTTACGCCGGGCATAGAAGCAACAGACAGCATTACATACACCCTTGGTAGTAACGAAGTAAACGTAATCCAGTACATGGTTGCATCACGCCTATTGGTAATAGGGACTTCTGGCGGTGAGTTTGTTGTTAGTTCGGGCAGTAATGAAGATGTTTTAAAACCTACTAATATTCAAATTAGAAGACAGGCAAACTATGGAAGCTCTGGGGTTGAGCCAGTAAGCGTGGGTTCTGCTGTTTTGTTTGTGCAAAGGGCAAACAGAAAAGTAAGAGAGCTTGTTTACAATTTCGATACTGATAGTTACTACGCACCTGATTTGACGTTGCTTGCAGAACATATTACCGAAGGCGAGATTAAAGAAATTGTTTGGCAACAGGAGCCAGACAGCGTTCTCTGGGCAAGATTGGGTGATGGCTCAATGTGCGCTATGACTTACCGCAGAGAAGAAGAAGTCATTGCATGGCATCGTCACACGCTAGGCGGGTCAGGGGTTGTCGAAAGCATCGTTGTAACGTCGTCTCAAGGCGGCGATGATCTTCTTTACATGATTGTGAAGCGGACTATAAATGGGGCGACTAAGCGTTACATTGAAAAACTGTCATCTTTACAAGAGTTATCTGACGTAGAAGATGCATTGTTTGCAGACTCTCACCTAACTTACAGCGGCAGTAGCACATCTTCCTTATCTGGTTTAGCTCATCTTAATGGTCAGGTTGTATCTGTTCTTGGTAATGGAATAGCTCAATCGAATAAAACAGTAAGCAACGGCTCAATTACTCTTGATTCCGCTGTAACGAAAGCTTGTGTTGGGTTGCCTTTCTCATCAACTCTGAAAACAATGAGAATGGATTCTGGTGGGGTTGAGGGTACGTCACAGGCAAAAACAAAACGTATACGCGAAGTGACGACAAGGTTCTTAAACACAGTTGGTGCAAAAATTGGGCCAGATGTAAATAATTTAAAATTTGTAAATTTTGGTCAAACAACAACAGCCAAAACAGATTTGTTCACAGGCGACAAAACTGTTGAGTTTCATGGTGATTATGAGACAGATGGATTTATTGTTGTAAAACAAGACCAACCTTTGCCCATGACTATCTTGGCTATAATGCCGTTACTCCAAACTTTCGACAGGTGATGATATGAGTACTGTTGGTGGATTCATGCAACTCGGGGGAATGTTCCTCAGTTATGCGGGCAGTCAAGGTGCGGCAGAAGCACAGCGCCGCGCTGGCCGCTTTAATAAAGACGTTGCTAGTCGTAACGCACACATGCTTGAGCTTGCCGCTGACGAAGCTCGGCTACAGACCGCGCTTGACATTATTGACTTTCGCGCTCAATACGGTGCGTTTGAGAAAGAAACCGAAGCGGCGATGATGGCTAGCGGGTTCGATGCGTATAGCGGAACTGGGCTTGAGATTTTGTTATCTAATGCAGAAAACGCCGAAGAGGATATTCGCAGGATGCGTAGAGCCGGGGAAGTTAGCAGGCAGAATATGCGAGAGCAAGCTGTGGCCGCTAACTTGCAAGGAACTCTGGCAATGTTTGAGGGTGAACAGATGGCTAGAGCGACTAAGCTTGCCGGGACTGTTAGCTTGCTTCAGCAAGGTAGCAGTTTTATGAAAGACGGCGGCTATAAGAGCTTGACGACATGAAAGTTCCAACTTACAAGAGACAAGCCGAAAGCGTTTCTGGTGCAATTACGCCTCGCGTGACTGCGCAAGTTAATCCTAAAGTATTAGGCGCTCAGGCAGAGGTGCTGTCTAACATAGGCGAACTTCTCTTCAATGCCGGTTCTGAAAAGCTACGCATCCATGCAGAAAGTCAGGCGCTAAAAGCAAATCAAGCAATGGAAGTTGAACTGCGCGCTATTACTGATGACGCGGTGAATCAGGACATTACGGTCTACACTCCGGCTGAAGTACAGAAAAAGCTGGATGATGTATATAACAAGTATGCAAATGGGTTAGCTGTTAATCCTGCAACAGGCAAGTCGTACCTCAGTACGTCAAATGCGCGCACTGCATTCCAAGCCGCTGGCTATGAAACGTATCAAGGCTACGTCTCTAACTATCGCAAAAACTCAAACAAGATGATCGCCAAGCAGGCAGAGATTAATATCGTCAGTCGGGTGCAGGATGAGATTGGCAGGGTTATTGATATATCAAGTGATATAAAAGATGCAAATGGAAACATCGTTGATCAAACGCTGGCTCTGGAGGCATTGGGTAATCTACTGGATGATACTGATGCTGGAGTTTTTTTCGACCCTACATTAGGGAAGGACAGACGTAGAGGCTTGCTTGTTTATGCCGCTACATCAGGGATGATGACCGCCGAAAAATATACCGCTATGACTGAGCAAGCGTTTGAAGAGATGGCTTTGGGTAGAGCGATGGCTTACATGGGTACTGACTCATATGCTGAGGTAGCGTCTGATTTTGTCGATGGTGATCTTGAATCTAAAGACGCGGTGCTAGGCGTGGTGCTAGCAGAACTATCTCCCGAGCAGAGAGAAGCCTTGAATAGAAAGGTTATCGATTACGCAAACAAAAACGTGACGCGCCTTGAAGAAGAAGAGAAGGATCGCAACGAGGCGGTTGAAGCTAGACTGGACAATCAGTTTAGTCAAATGATTAATATTGCTGATGAAAACTTGCCTCAAGCAAAGCTTTTGTTTGAGAACCTAAAAGACAACAACTACTTCAAAAGCGTAGCATCGCTGAACTCTGCAAAGAAATTGCTGGGCATGGTTGGCGAAAATGACAGCCCGACAGATGACATGAATGTGATTCAGCAATTGTACAACTTAGCGTCAACAAAAGAATTGACCGTTGATGCAGTCAGTCGAGTTGCTAATCAATTACCCAAAAGTTTCAAAAAGTTTTACGACTTGGCTCTGACGTTTGCCGATGACGGCATGCGCGATGGCGGGCAGTTAATTTCATCTGGCATCGGGTACGACAAATATAAGGATGTACCCGGCATCAAGGAAGAGTCTAATGTGTTTTATCAGCGCGCCATCAATGAGTTCACTCAGTGGCGTACGCGCAAGCCTGACCCCGGTCTGCCGCTTTCCGGGGGGCTGGGCGCTACCTATGAAGTGATTATTGAAAAGGCACAGCAGATCAGTGATCGCTTTAGTACTTCTTTAAAAGCGTCAATACAGAATCAGTTCAACAAAGACTACAACATGATCATCGACTTAATTAATA
>Ga0181403_1000279_pt1 | contig 12453 bp, 9 predicted proteins | sample 26SPOviralmetaG_FD_130132 | JGI IMG/M metagenome (GOLD analysis project Ga0181403, IMG submission 130132) | Marine viral communities from the oligotrophic San Pedro Time Series (SPOT) site, San Pedro Channel, CA, USA - 26 SPOT_SRF_2011-09-28 | ecosystem: Environmental > Aquatic > Marine > Strait...
CTTGGGTTGGGTGTACTCGGATGGCACACTTATATCCAAGAAAAAGGTATTCCTTTTGAAGGTCTGCTTGCTCAGTTTGAAACTAGGAAAATCTTTTCGCAGATTAAAATTGAAAGTGAAAGAGCTTCTAGAGACTTGGCTGAGATTTACGGTGAGCCTCTTTGGTGTGTTGGCACTGGTTATCGTAACACTCATTTGCGTGCTATTGCTCCTACTGTGTCTAATAGTAAGCTTAGTGGTAACGTCAGCCCTGGCATTGAGCCTTGGGCCGCTAATGTTTTTACTGAGCAAAGCGCAAAGGGAACGTTTATACGAAAAAATCCGACACTTTTAAAACTACTTCGTAAACATAAAATAAATACAAATGAAACATGGGACAAGATACTCGCAGATGGTGGTAGCGTTCAAGGTTTATCTGAGCTTGACGGAGTTGTGGTTGGACCTCATGAGATACCGGCTAAAGAGATATTTAAAACTTTTAAAGAGATTAATCAACTAGAGTTAGTTAATCAAGCAGGTATAAGGCAACAGTATATAGATCAAGCTGTTAGTTTAAACCTAGCTTTTCCTAGCATAGCTACACCTAAATGGGTTAATCAAGTGCATATGCAAGCTTGGAAAAATGGTATTAAAACTTTATATTATACTAGAACAGAATCAGTGCTAAGAGGAGATATAGCACAACAAGCTATGAGTGAAGACTGTTTAGCTTGCGATGGGTAATAATTAAAGGGGCTAGCGCCCCTTTTTTTTTATATTACTTTATATTTTGTTTTACCGTTTTCTTTATATGCTTTTAAACATCTATTACGGTTATCTTCTTCAGATACATAACTTACGTGAACCCAAGCTGGATTTTTATCATCACCAAACTCCCATATCATTTGATCATAGTTTAGGTTTTCTTTAATCCACTTATACATTTCAGCATTTGTTTTATGACGATATGTGTCATCAATATCAATAGCTTGACCTTTACAATGCTGTGATTTACTACTTCCACCTATAGCTTTGTTTAATTCTGGTCCACGATAAAACGAATTTATCTTTATAGGACCACCTACATACTTTCTAAGAGGTTCAAATATTTTTTCTGCAAGAAGTTGCATATTAGAATATTCTTTGTCTCCAGGTGTATTATTTAAACCTAACCTTAAAGCAGTTATACTGTATATACCTTCTTTATCAGATATATGTTTACTTAGCATCATTTTTCTTTCTGCCTTTTCTAGCCTTACCTTTTACAGCATCATCTATATCTCCAAGTTGATTACCAACTTCTTTAATAGCATCTGCTACGTCAGCTAGTTCTTGAGCTGTAAGCTTGTATCTTTTTTTAATTTCTTGTACTGTAGCTATTGCTTTTTCATCAATTGTAGTTTTACTCCACAATAAATTCCATACATCTTTCAAGTACTTTTTAGTTAATTTCCACATGTTTCTTTTTATTAAATAAATTAAATGTAACGCTTATTGTTATACCGCCAAGCGCTGTAGCGGCTAGATCCTCAATGTCAAACCTGTTGTTAGGCTGTGTTGAGTCTATTGTTTCTTTTATTGTTCCTACTAAAGTTGCTGATATTAAACCACCTATTATAGCTTTTTTTTTATTTTTTGTTTTTAAATAAACATAACTATAACCAACAGTACCAAAAGCGTTTCCTGCTGCAAAATGTAAATGTTTATCTTTTTGTTCTATAAATGTTTGTGAGCTTAAGTTTAATGATATTAAGCTAAAAACTAGAGGCAGTATTAACTTCATTTATCGCTTCTTGTATTTCGGCGAGATCTGCCGGAAGCAACAAATCTAAACCTGCTTTAAAAATTGTTTGTTTTTCTCCATTTTTAAATATAATTAAAGTAGGTGCCATACGTATGCGATATTTCTTTTTAGCTTTAGGAGCTTTAGCAATATCAACTCTATAGTATTTAGCGTTTTTTATTTTATTCCATTCAGCAAAGCAATTTTCTTTATTAAACTCTGCCCAAAATTCTATAACTATTGTTTCAAAATTATTATCACCAAAAGATGATACTTGTGCTATTTTATTTTCAAAATTAGCATCGTCTATCCAGTATTTATCAGGTACACTTGCTTGAGTAAATGCGTAAAACGGTATTAAAAGTATGATTAAGTATCTCATTAGTTGCCTTTTTGTATCTCGTAAATTCTTTCGTCAAGCTTATCTAGCTTTTCTAATATCATTTCTACGTCATCTTGTGTGTCCATAATTGTCTGACGTATAAGTTCATCTTTCATATCAAACTCTATTTTTGATATTTCAGGTTTAGGCATCTCCATTGCAAGAGCAATATCTGATCTTAAGGTAAAATAAGTTGTAGCAAGTCCAATTACAAAACTTACTATTAACCCTATTGTTTTTAAATCTAAAATTACTTTTGTATCTTCTCCTATTTGTGGTGGTAATTCAGCCATTACTTAAGTGTTATATTAAGTCCAACGTTTGTGTTAAATATTTCTCTGTCCCAGAACTTAGTATATTCACCTTCAGCAAAAATACCAAATGACTTCCAAAGTTTCCAACCAAACATCATACCTGCTTGATAATCACTCCATTGTTCATACTCTGAATCTTGACGTAAACCACCTTTGCCCCAATTATTTCTATTTAAGTAGCTAAAGTCAGCGTCGCCTTGGATGTATCTGTGGTGAGGTAAAATCCAGTTACCATAAACATGCATCCAAAAATTATTTTGATAGTGATAAAAATCAAAACCAACAATAGGTGCTATCTCGCCAAAAGCATCTAACATATCCCATTGTTCGTTATTGTATTGTAGCATTAAATCACCAAATACTGTATTTCTAAATTCTAAGTCAGAGTCAGCAACTCTGTTACCAGCAGGATCGATCCAATACCAGTCAGATCTTTCATTACCAAACTCATCTTCTTCAGTGTAATATATATCATCATATCCATATAAAAATCCTAGTTCATACCAGTAATTAGCAGGATATTCTTGACCATTAATTGTTTGAGTTTCGTTTAACCATATTTCAATAGGGTTATAGCCAAAAGCTTGCTCGTGAGTTCTGTATATAGCTCCTGCAGATATACTAAACTTTTTACCTATAGGTAATCTAAGTCTAGCTTCAGCTGACTGATATTTAAACCCTACATTACCAGCTTCACGTTGTTCTGCTTTTAATATATGATACTTACCTGTATGTCTTATAAAATATCTAGAGTTAACAAACTCTTCACCACGTTGTCTTTCTTTTTCGTAATGAATTAAATATTCAAAACCTTTTATAGCTGCTGTTGGTGCAGCTAAAGCAACATTGTTTTCAGTTCCATTATAAAAGTTAGGTTTGTTTTCATAACCAAATCTAGCTAATTTACGTATACCAAAACCAAATCTATAGTCATATGGAAAATATTCAGTAACATCTACTACTTCAGGCACCGCGTATAAGTTACCATCTTCTGGTGGTCTAACAAAATAATCCTTACGTGTTGTCTCGTAAGAGTTCGATGCGTTACCAGCTACATATATGCTAGAGTATTTAAATACTTCTTTATATATTTTTTTAAATAATTGAGCATCTGCGTTTATGCTATACACGCACAGTAGCAGCGTTATTAATAATTTTTTCATTGTTTTATTTTATGATACGTTACTTTTTGAACTTCTACGTCTACCCATACCAACCTTTTTTTTAGCTCTAACAACTTTAGCTTTTTCAGATTTAGTCATTTGACTCCAGGTTTTAGGCGATTTACTACTAACTCTTCTTGACGGCCTACAAACTTTAGTTTTTTTGTTTTTGGAAGAACCACATGGATTACCTTTTTCGTCTTTCCATTTTTCTTTAAACCATCTTTTAAGAGCTAAACCTTTTTTAGTCTTACGAACAGCCATTACTTTTTCTTTTTACTTTTATTTCCCCAGTTTTTAGCACCGACTTTACGGCATTTAGCTATAGCACCACTCGCATATGCTGACGGAAATACTTTATATCTTTTTTTTACTTTCTTGTAACATGCATCTTTTGGCATAATATTATCTTCTTTGTACCTCTCGGCGTTTAACTTTTCTTCTTTTTATTTTTGTAGCTTTAGCTTTTTCTTTTTTAACTTTTTCATCTTTAACACCTATTTGCCAATCCTGCCAACCAAGTAACATAGCAACTCTTTCCCAATACTCTACATCTTGTGCTAAAGCATCGTTTATATTTTGAGTTTTTATCAACAACCTGTCTAAAGGAACGTTTGTTGTAGCTGATACAAGTTTTGATCCTGATTCTAATATTGGATTATTCATGTCAAAATTTTCCATATCAGAAGACTTAGCAAACTGTATTGTTCTACCTGCAGAAGCTATTTTTCTATATTTAGAAGATATAGGTGGACTTATATTTAAAAAGTCAATAGCCGCTTTTTCATACTTAGGTTGGTCTTTTTCAGATTCTTTGTATATTCTAAGCGCAGCATCTTTGATAGCCGCGGCTGCAGCTCCGTAAAAACCCATACCTCTAAGAAGAGAATTAGCCATACCATTTGCTAAACTTATTGTTTTTTCTTTTTTCTTTTCATCTTGCTCATCATCACCAAATGCTAAAGCGAAAAGACCTTGCTGTAAAGCATTAAATAGTATATTTTGTGCAAACGTGTAGTAAACAATCTTAGATATATTAGTCTTTGCATCTCCTCGGCCGTTTTTAAGATCTAGAGTAGCTTTTTTTATTATTCTAGCATACTGAGACGGTGTATTTGCAAAAGCAAGTACTAAACGACCTAATGAACCAGCTTGTTGTTGACTGATTTTATCAGGTCTACTTGACTGCTGACTTTCTTCTGCGTTTTCTCTAAAATCTTCAAAAGCTTTTTTCTTAGCTTGATCGTTTGTTAAACCTTCTTTTTCGTAAGTTTTAATTCTATTACGATAAAAAGTAGCACCACCAGCAGCAATAGCAAAACTATCAGCTAACTGCGTAGGTGTAAAACCTAATCTAAGAAGTTCGTTTATAATACCTCTAACACCACCTTTTTTAGCCATCTCAGCTATATCAGCCTCGTTTACATTCATACGCAAACCATCTCGTCTAGCTAATAAAAACTCAGAATTAAATAACTCTTTAAAGTCTTTCCAATATTGTTTTTGATTAGCAAAAGCTTTACTTGCTGCAAATATGTTATTATCTTTAAAATTTACAAAGTTAGTAGCAGAAAGTGTTTGTAGTACAGCGGATCTTGTATTAAAAAACATTATAGCACCAACAGATCCATTTATCCAGTCTGTAAGTTTGCCAGTTAAACTATCTGTACCGTAGGTTCTGTTTCTACCGGTTTTCATACGCAAAAGCATGTTTTCTAAAGATTTACGGTACTCAGTTCCATAAGCAGCTTCTAGCTTATTCATATTATCTTTTGAGAATATAATATCAACATTTTTTTGCCACTGCTGTAAATGTTTAGCTCTTTTAATAGTATTTATACCTTCTAACAAATCAGTAGTTATACTACCTGCTAACCAGTTATTTGATGGTTTAGCATAGCCATCACCTTTATTTATTTGTATTAATTGATTACCAAACTTTAAAAGCTCTGGTGATTTTTTAACTTCATTTAATAAATCTTTTAAATCACCTTTATTAATACCAGGCACTTCCATACCTTGCTTAGACCAGATATAAGCTCTTACTGCTTGTTCTCTTGTAAAACCTACACCAGGTATTTCTTTTCTTAAATTTTTAGGTACAATACCTATTTGTTTTTTAATATTTCTATAATCCCTCATTAAAGCTAAACGCTCTGATGTTATAAGATTATTTGCTTTCGCAAAAGGATCTATTAAAGCTTTTTTATAAAATGCTAAATCAGCATCACCTTGTTTACCTTTACCTAAAGTTTTATAAAGTAAACCTACAAAATCTTCAGCTGAAGGTGAAATAAATATATCAAACTTACCTTTTCTAGCGCCTAACATAGAAGCTTTTGCTTCAGATATTTTCTTTCTAGCTCCAATGCCTGTAGATCTTTCTATTATTCTATTAAATTCAGCGTTTAATGATTTACTAAATTTAACTTCATTATTAACAGAATTACCAAGTTTATTTATTCCTTCAGATGTATCAAGTGAGTTACTTTTTTTATTGTTTATTATATCTAAACTAGGAAACAAACGCATATATACAGTTTGCCCTGATCTTACCGGTCTAAAAGTATTTTTTGTTTTTGCGTTTAAAATTTCGTAGTATTCTTTTAACTTACTATCTTGACCTATAGCATAAGAGCCATAGCCACCAATTTGTATTAAATCTACATTTTTATAAAAATCTTCAACTATACTTTGATCACCTTCATAATATATAAAACCACCTTTTTTATTTGGCATTTTATTTTTAATATCTTCCCAAATATCTTTATCAGAAAGTTTTAAGTGACCAGTTCTACTTATAGTTATTTTTTCGTCTAAAGTTTTATTAACTTCATTAATAGCATTAACTAAGTTATTTAAATAAGCTTTAGATTCATCACTTGTTATAAACTCGTCAAACTTTATTTTATTTTCTAAACTTAAAGCTTGAGACGTTTTTAAATCTTCTAAATTTTTTAAAACTACATTACCATTTTCAACACCAAAAACACCTACAGAAGCACTACCTATTTGAGCTTTATTATTAAGCTTAACTTCTACTAAATAAGTATTTTTACCTACAGTAATTTTTAAATCACCTTTTCTTTTCTTATTTAATGAAACATTTATTTTAGTATCAGTAAAAGTATCAACAACTTTTTGTAAAGCTTTTTCATACTTTATACCCATATTTGCAGCTTCTATTTCTTGCATTTGAGCTATTATACCTTCAGATATTATATCTCCTATTATAACATCATGTTGGTTTTTAGGTATATTAATTTTATTTAAAAAACTTATAGCTTTTTTACTTTCTAATCCTTCTGTTTTTAATATATTAAAAAGTTTTTCTTGATTGTTTTCGTTTAATTTAAGGTTTGATAAACTAAACTTTATATCAGGATCTACAATTAATTTTTCAGCTGTTTTAGCTATTTCAGCTTGAGGTTTATCAAGCTTACGCATAACACTAGGTGTAATATCTCTAAACAAGCCAAAGCTTATAGCATTGACTAAACCATCTTTTCTAGTTCCTTTTAAACCAGATCTTTTACCTGTTACAGGATTTATAGCTGGTATATTAAAAAACTTTTCTAATTGCTCTAATGTAGGTTTTTTTCTAGGATATTTAGAAGGTCCAGTTTTTTCGTTTTCTACGTAAAAATCACCTTCGTTTACAGCTTTATTTATTTGATCTTGTGTAGTAAGCCTAGTTGGCTCACCTGTAAATATTCTATCTGATACAGGCACATTACGCTCCATAGCGACTAAAACAGATATTGGTAAGTTTTTGGAGTGAAACAAAGTTTTATAGTTATCGTTGTCTTTTAAAAACGTCATAGCATCACCTACTTTACTTTTAATTTCTTTAAAAGATTTTTGTTGTGAAACTTGTTTTAAAAACGGAACTAATGAAGCATCTGTAAACTCTGGTTTAGCACCTTCAAATATCTCTATTGTATTAGTTTCTATAGCGTTTTCTAATGTTTGATCTACAAAAGATTCACCATCTTTTTGCAACTCTTGTTTTAAAGCTGATTTAGGTGCTTCTATTTGCTGCTCCATTGCTGTATCAATTTGATCTTCAATGCTAACGTCATCAGCAATATCAATAGTAGCGCCTTCAGCTGTAGTCATACTTACTGTTTTTCTAGGCGCATCTTCCTTTATAATGTCTAGTACTGCAAAATCTAAAGCTGGATTTTTACCTAACATCCAACCAAACAAACTATTTTTAGATATATCAAAGTTTTTTACAAATCTAAGCGATAAGTTATCCTTTACTTTTTGTACGTCTATAAAATCTACTTTAAATCCTGCTGCAACGCTATTTATTCTAGCATCTAAGCTTGGATTTGGTTCTGTAAAATAATTATAAGCATTTAAATAATTTGGAGATGCTTCAAACTCAGCTTTTGTTTTGTATTTTCTATTTTCCGCAGGACCAGTAAAAGTGTCTAAAGTTTGTTTTGTTTTTGAGTCTTCTTGACTTTTGTTTTTAGAAAAAACAGTAACTTTATCTTTATCAACAGGCTTTGCTTTTGTATCTTTAGCTTTTTTAGGTTGTTCCTGTATGATCTTTACTTTGCCTTCAATAAAATCAGCTGCAAGGCCAGATATTTCACCTTTATTAAAGCTAGAAGCAAAACTAACCATTAAATCAAAAACATCTTGCCCTGTTTTTACTTCAGCTATAGGAGGTTTTTTATCGCCTTTTGTTATTTTATTCCACTTAGTTAATATTTTACCTTTAAAAGTTTTATCAGGCTGCAGCTTATACTTTCTAAACATATCTTTTATAGCGTTAAACTTTTCTTCGGCTATAACTGCGTCAGATCTATCACCATAAACTTTTTCAACTGTATCAAAAACTTCTTTAGCACCTTTATATCTTGTGCTTACGTATTTTTGAAAATCTTCTACTAAAGACATTATATCAGAATTACCTTCAAATAATTTTTTTAATACAGTAGCGTGCGCAAGTTCATGTGAAAAAACAGTTGAATTACCTAATTTACCGTCAGTTGCATTATTTTTAATTTGAAAAGACATTGCTAAACCATCTTCTGCTCCAAACTGAAAACCATGAGCTCTAAACTCATCAGTCTCTAGTATAGCGGCTTGTAGTTTATTTCTTAATCTTTCTTTAGCCTCTGGTTCTAACTTAGAGTTGTTAATAAACTCAACACCTTTTTGATAAGCATCTTGGGTGTTTTCGCCGTCTATAATTTCAAGCTCAAGACCAGTTTTGGCTCTTATTGAGCTTTGAGTTTTTCTTGCTAACTCTTTGTCTATTGAGTAGTCAGAGCTATTTATTATTTCTTGCTTGTACTCATTTATTGTTTTGTTATTATCAGCTAGCTCTTGAATTAATGTTTTTTTACGATCATCAGAAAGTCTTTTGTTAGCATTGATTTTATCAATACCTCTTTTATTTTTATATATTTGAGAATCTAAATCAAGTAGTAGTCTTTTATCTTCGTTACTTAAGTTGTCAATTAAACTATGAACACTTTGCATTGAAGCTATGTTTTCATTGTGTAGCTTGTCTTGTTGTTTTTGTAAAGCAATTATAGCTTCTTTAGCATTGACATCAGTATCAGCTAATGGAGCAAGGTTATTAATTTCTTTAGTTATGTCTACTATATTTTTTAATCTAGCATTGTTTTCTTGTAATACTTTATCAGAACTAAAAGCTCTATGTAAATCAGTTGCGAGAACTGGAGCTCCAAAACCAAGTGCAGACATAAAAGCTCCACTTAAAAAAGCTTCATCTAATCCATCTGTTAAAGCTACATCTTTACCAAGTAATAATTTATCTGCAAAATTATTAGTTAATTGAGCAAATAATTCTGAGTTACCTTCTCTTGCTATATTTTTAAAATACTTTTTAAATGCTTTATCGTATGTAAAGTTTTCTAAAGTTAAATCTTGAGCTAAATCAAATTGTTTTTTAGTACCAATTTTTAATATATTATTAAATTGCTGCATTGATACTCTTTCGCTAATAAACTCACCACCAGCGTACATTAGTCCAGCTCCATAAAATTGCCAAGGAGATATTTTAACACCGTTTTCTAATTCGATGTTCATTTCATTCATTTTTTGACCACCAGCAGCTGCTGAAACAAGACCTAGACCAACACCACCTGTACTTGCTGTTACAGCGGTATTTACAGCTTGTTCTGAAAATAAATCTAAACCAAATTCTAAAAAATCTTCAAGAGAAGATATTTCACCCATCTCTTGTCTTAGCTTAGTGTTTTCGTTTAAATTTCTAGCATTTTCATATAACTGACCTGCAGTCATTTCAATAGCTTTTTCTTGAGTTTTTGCTAAACCAAAAACAATAGGTTGTAACTTTTCAGGCACAAAACTAAGATCTTCAGGATTAGTTAAATCTAATCTAACGTCTACACCTGTTGTTCTAAAGCCAGTTGCTGCTGCTGTTGTAGCTTTAACGGCAAAGTTTTCTATTAATTTTTTAGGACTAAACTCATCTGCAACAGTTCCTAAACCAGCTAATAAATTCATAACAGTTGAGCCTATTCTGTTAGTAGCAACGTCTAAGTTATTGTAAGTTCTATTTGTTAAGTTTGTTAATGTAGATATATCTTTTACTTCTGTTATCTTTGTAGATAAATTAGACAACTTGTCTTGTATTATATTGTAAGATTCATTAGCTATTTTAACGTTGTTATTAGCTATTTCTAACTCTTGGTCTGTCAGCTGTATACCATCATTTTTAAGTTTTTGATACCAAGATAAACTTTCTACCGCCGCTTCGTATATAGACGCTTGATTTTGTATAGCTTTGTTATCAGAATCTATTTCTAATTGCAGTTTTTCACCTTCTTTACCTAAATCTTTAGTTAAAGCAGTTCTAACACCTTTATATTCTATATCTGAAACCGATGGAAAACCACCTGTTGCCATACCCGCTAGTTTAGATATTCTATCGCCTGTAGTGTAAAATTCTTTTTCAAACTCTTCTAATACTTCCTCGCTTCTTTTTTCTATAGTTTTTCTTCTTTCGTCATCTATAAAAAATTGTTTAGCTAAATCTATAACTTCTTCTTCAGAAGCATCTTCTTTAGAATTTAATTTAGCTTGCTTTAAAAAAGGTGTATATGGATAAACTTGTTTTTCTATTTTTCTTGTACCTCCTCCTGGATAATAATCTGGATCTCCAGGCTTCATTAATCCAGAAGCTCTTAACTCGCTAAAGCTTACGTTTTCAGCTATAGTTTCTGGACCAGCGTTAGCTGCTTGGTCAAAAGATAATTCATCTTCTTCGGTGATTAAGTTAGTAAGTTTATCTCTGTATTGTTTAAAAGGCGATTCGTCTTTAGCAGGAAGAACAACCTCTTGTTCTTGTGGCTCCAAAAAAGTATCTTCCAAGCTGAAGTCCATATCTTGTGGTGCTGCACTTACCGACGGCGCATCCGCACCCGCTACACCGTCTTGTTGAAAATTTTCATCAGTAGTTTGTTTGGCTTTAAACTCTTTAACTTTAACAGCTATTTCACTGTCTGATAAACCTTGCTTAATTAAACTATTAATATAGTCTTTTAATTCCATATTTAATTTTATTTATTATTTTTCTTTTGGATATCCTTCTGCAAAAAAGGCTATTTTTTCTTCTTCGGTTAAGCCTTCTGAGCTATTGTTTCTAATAGCTCTAGCAAGAACATTCCAGCGACTTGAATCTTTTCCTCCTACATTTAATCCTTTAAAAACCTCAAAGGCTTCTTCTCTTGACTCAGTAAGTGCTTTTGTTTCTTCTCTAACTGCTTGTTTTTCGCTAGATGTAACAGCTAAGCCTTGACCAATATTAGTTAAAAAGTCTCTTCTAGCTATAGTATCGCTTAAATCAACTGTAGCTAACCTATCTTCGCTGTCTCCAGATATAGTGTATATATCTAATAATACTTTTCTATTTATACCTTCTCCTATAATTCTATATTCTACATTGTCTATACTTTTCTCACTACCGCCTTTCATGTAAGACTTGTTTGTTAAAAAGTTAAACATTTGTGGTGCATCTTCTTCTCCGCCTATTGCATCTCCATCTTCATACTTATTTTTACTAAACTCTCTTTCAGCACCTGTAGTTATAGCATTAAACTGAGTGTTTAAATCCTCAACAATATTTGTTAATTTGTCTTTATCACCGTCATCAATAGGTTTTTTATCTTCTCTGAATTGAACAACGTTTTTAGGCAAAGCTCTACCATTATTACCCTCTACGTATCCTGCGTTTGCTATTGTAATTTTCCACTTTTCAGCAGCATAGTCTTTTAACATATCTATTTTAACATTATCAGGTATTTTAGCTGCTACTCTTGGATCTTTATAATCTCCCACGCCTTTTATAGCACTAACAAATTTAGTATCATTTGTAAATTGATTCCAAGAAGATTCAAACATAGAGTCGTTTTGATTACTATATTCATCATTAGCAAATAATCTTGCATTTTCTTCTGATTTTTGATAAAACTCACGTCTTATATATTTAGTAGAATCTACTACAGAAACAGTCTCAGTAGTTCCGTCTTCATTAACGATGTCTATAGTTTTATTACCCGAAACATTATAGGTAGGTGTTCTATTAAACGCAGCATTAACGCCATCTTTAGATATACTAGCGTTAATATCTCTTTGTTGATCTGCTTTTAGTTTAAAGTTTCTATTGAGATATGCTTCGTCCATATCTTGTGTGTTTAAAAACACTTGCTTACCGTCTTTAATAACAAAAAAACCTTGCTTAACTTGACCATTTGCGTTTATCTTGCTACCTTGTCTTATATTTTTAGGATTATTATTGTTTAAATTTGTAAAATCTACACC
>Ga0181403_1000281_pt1 | contig 12427 bp, 8 predicted proteins | sample 26SPOviralmetaG_FD_130132 | JGI IMG/M metagenome (GOLD analysis project Ga0181403, IMG submission 130132) | Marine viral communities from the oligotrophic San Pedro Time Series (SPOT) site, San Pedro Channel, CA, USA - 26 SPOT_SRF_2011-09-28 | ecosystem: Environmental > Aquatic > Marine > Strait...
TGAAGATGTTATCAACTACATCAATAATCAGCAGGCTGAAATCAAAAAGCTCAAGGAGAATCTAGAAAGAGTTACGAAGCAAAGGGATGACTTCGCTGATACATGTTCTTCATTGAATACAGCTCTGGAAATTGTTGGCCAGGAGGTAGAGCAAGATATATCAAAGGAGGAAATAGATGAACGAGTTGACATGTGGGAGGAAATGGATAATGATAAGCTTTTGAAGATTCTATATGACTTCTTTAATGTTGAAGCCGATGAAAGATGATCAGTAGAGGTCTTGAGTTTCAGGTTCTGGTTCTGGCTGTTGTGATGAAGGTTGTGTAGTTAATGGTTTTTTTTCTTTTTTCTTATTTGATTCATCATCTTCTTCCATTACTTTACGATCGCAAGAGAGTAAACCAAAACATAATGATATTTTAGAACATCTGGATTTAAATAAAACAAGTAATACAGAGGCTATCGCACTTGCGGATATTGTAATTATATTGCTCCAGTCGTTAGCCGTCCACCTGTAAGTGTTACTTGATACACTGGTATTATCAGCCATCGATGATATCTTTTATATGTTTCTATATTTTTATTTATTTTATTTCATATGAAATATTATTTTTGATTTATAATTTTATTTTTGATCCAAAGAAGGTAAAAGATATCTCTACTTTTTAGGAGGATTTAGAATCCCATCTAACACTGTTGAATTACTTGCTATTTCTTTTTGTATTTTGTAAATGATACAAGATGAATCATCTACTCTTGATTCACTCCCATCGGCATCTACGATTGATGTTTTTATATTCTGTATAGTTCTAGGTATTGTATTGGTGAATACAGTTGAGTCTTTAGCACCAGTGTAGAAATCTCCATAACCCGAACTCTTATCTACTACTCCTATTACTGGTAGAGGTATTGAACCTTCTCTACCTCCTATAAACAATGGATTCAATAGATCACTTTTTATTAGGTATATTGGAGATAACATCTTACGAGGTAGATTATCTGCTTCTAAAACAGTTGATGTTGCTCCTGCTTGAACTACGGATGGATATTGAATATATCCGGGAAATGCTTGATATGGAAATGTTTTTTTATCGTCATATGGTGTGCTGGCATTTGTCCCAGCCGCTCCAAGGTCATATCTCCAAAACGGATAATTGACCTCTAGTGTATTATGTATAGGTATTGAACTTAATCCTCTGACAACACCATTTTCCATATCTTCTGTCCTTACTACAGCATTTGTCGTGGGAGTAGATGTAGTGATACCAGTATCATTAAATCTTAGTAATCGTGAGCCCACATTATGAAACTGTTCGTATGTGAATCCCATCAATTCCCAGAGAGATTGTGACCAATTTGCTTTATCACATCCATAGTCTTCTATATATATACCCGCCTGAGCATCCATTATAGCATACGGAGTGATATTCTGATCTTTTTGAGCAACAGTCTCTGAACCACTGAAAGAAGCACTTTATGATACCTTAAATACGTTATTATATGGCAAAAATGTAGGACTGTAATTAGTTCTACTTAATCGTTTATTTAATTTAAAACAAGGGTCGGCTGAATCACCGACATCCTTTGCGTTATCTACTTGAATAGAATCTGTTCCTATTAATTCAGGAGTATGAAGATTCACAAATGAAAATCTAGAACTAGAATCTGTGAATTGAAGTGCTGCTTGATTTGCTCCACAGTATAATTCATTAAATACTCGTGCTGTTGTGGGAGTATTTGGATTAGGACCATAATTTTCTTTACTCGCATTCTGTAAGAACATTCCGTCAAAATCTGGTTGTTTGCTCCATGCTCGGAACAATGTCCCAACATTACTCCCAGATACAGGATATTTTCCACCGTCTGCCGTATCGCGGCTAAACTCCGTTGGTGTAGTTAATGTAGAAGCATTATAATCACCTCCCCATACCGTAGCATACCCATTCGTTAATAAAATCGAGGATGTAGAGTATGCGTTGAAATGCTTATCAAAACCAATACATCTATATTGATCTATAGAATTTTCGTGAAACCATGTATCTGGTAATGTCCCAGACTGATATTTTCCAGTCCATAGACCAATATAATCTGCTCCAAATGTCCTGACTTTCTTAGCAAATCCATACGTTAGTGAATCATATACTTCGGGAGTTGAACCTTCACCAGTAGAGATATCTTTTCTATCTGGATTATAATCAAAAAATACTGCCCCTGTTTGATGAGAAGCATTTGCTGGGGTGTGAGACCCTGATAATGTATAGTTATCACAGCCTAATCCACCAGAGGTAAAATAAACACTATCATCGTCTACGGTTACTGTCAGACTAGCATTGAATGGATTGCTCACATATACATCATTTGACTTAATAAAAGTAATGAAAGTATCTCTTGGAAATAAAGTTTCTGTTTCAGTATCAACATCACTGAAATATAATCTCATCCCCGGTTTTAAACCAGAAGCATCATCCACCTTTATCAGCTGTCCCATATCATAATCATTGTTTAATGCTTCACTAATAACAGCCTCACCACCAATAACTCTTTCTTGTTCATTATCATTCATCCATAAAAATCTCATCTTGTCAACAGATACATTACCTTTCGTATCATTATTTACATTTATTAATAATTTTTGGTCGGATGACATTCCATCATAATTAAATAGTTCAGGATATAATGCCTGAGCATCAAATAATTCTTTTAATTTTAATAAGTTTTCATCCGTCCAAGGTATCCTAGTGAGTATAGTCGATTTCAGATCGGTTGTTTTTCCAGGAGCAGCAGTTTGATTTGTCATAGGATGAACCATAGCAAATACATTATATGCTCCATCTATCGTAGATCTTTCGTAATTAGGGTCAGCCATCAACTCTCTTCCTTTCTCTTGAATTTCTGGTCTAAGATATCCGACTGTAGAATAACAAGATTCATATAATGATGGGATTTCCTGTTGAGTGAAAGCAAGATACCAAACATTATCAGTCCCAGGACCAAGCCAATTGAAAGTAGTAGTATTTATCACTCTATCAAAAGTAATGATTGTAGTAGTCTGTCCCCCCGCAGCAATCTCTTGGATTCCCACTATCTCTGCTCCTTTAATTCTGTTAAACTTTGTCTCTTCAAAATCATTATCGCTTCTGAACACCCCCAGACACTTCCATCCCACTTTCACAAATCCCTCTTGGAACATTTCTCCTAATTTGTATACCCTCCCTTCAAAAGTGCCTGCGAATTGACATTTTATTTGATTAGTATCTGTCTTCACAGTAACGTCAACAGCGTCTGCCTCGCTTACAGGAACTTTAAATACAGACATGTCTAAACTAGTTATCGTTCCATCACCATTATAGCTATCATTAAACCATAAATCAGAAGGATGTTTTCCGAACCAAGCAGTTGAACAAGGAAATAACTCGTATGTGTTAGACTCCGCGGTTAAATTAATATTATTTTGTTTTATTTGTCCATCGGTTTCTAGTGTCGCTACCCCAGCATCCTGACCAAGAGATGTATTCTCTACCTGTTTTGTATCATTCATCTTATTAGTTATCTGTGAAGCAACATTAGCAGGAGAATTAAATCCAAGACTGACATCATACTTAATTGTTTTCTTATACCAAATAAAATCCATTAGAGCAGGATCTCGTTCGCCCTGTAAATAAAATCCAATCTTCTCACCCTCAGGAATATAGTTTTTAAAAGATTTTCTCACAAATAAAGTATATCTCTTCCCATCGTTTGATAATTCAGTTCTAGATGAAGTCGTCGTAAAGGTCTTACCCGTTCCGCCACCAGATGTGTTTTCACCAAGATTGTATCCCCATCCATCTGGCTGACCAAAGTATTCTACTAAACTATAATCTGTTCCCATTCTATACGGATTAGGTTTCTCTATCCTACCATTCTTTACATCATTATATTCAGACCAAATTGTTCCACTATTCCACCATCCAGGTTGATCACTCTGACCACATTGTCTTGGTAATGAAATATAATTATCTCCCTGAACACATTTATAATATGAATGTGTTAATCTTATATTATCGTCACGAATAACCTCTGTATCTTTAGTCTGTGTATAATCCCATGAATAGTTACCGTCACTCGTCTGAATCCCAAGAGTTAAAGAACCATTATTCAGAGCACCTTCCTTTTTATCAAGTGTTGTATTTTGTGTCGTATATTTCTGAGAAATACCTATATTATTAATTGCCGTGCGACCTTTAATCTCTATAGTGCTTTGCTCATTGCCGATCTCACTAATATATGCTGAATGGACAGATATCTTATCTCCTATATCTAATTTTATTCCACTTCCCAAATTATTAGTCCACATAGATCGACTTAAATCATTACCTGCTAAGAACTCGGCAGAGCTCTTCCTATTCGCTTCCAGTAATATAGTATCTGTGTATGAAGGAGCTTCCATATAGTATTAATATATACTTATAAAAATAAAATAATTTGTTAAAAAAAGATATCATTAGGCGAAGAAAACATCTGTGACACCATTCTGTAATTGGACTACACGAATGATTTCTAAATATGATCTGAGAGTAGCAGTGTTCGCGGTATCGTCTTTCTTGCTATTCTTGAGAGGGTCAAAAGTATTGTATACTTCTAAACCTCGGCTATTAATTCTCTCATTACGATTGAGTTTGTAAGCCTGGTAGAAATATTTACCAGCTAAACCATACTGGTGGTGATGTTGCTTATATCCTTCAAATGTCCCCCCAGTCATACCTTGTCCTTCATAGTTATATTCTTCACGAGTAATGAAAGGGACCATTCCCTCGGCTTGAGTTAAATAGTGGAACTGTTGTGCCGAGTTCTCTACATCTACAGGATATAGGAAGTGATCATTATACTTAATATTTGATATCAGGCGACCCTGATACCTTTTAGCCTCAGCAGCACCATAATCATGATTCATTGACATAGAGTGATAATTTCCAAGAATAGAGTCGCGACCTATATTGTCATCAGATAGAGCAGTAAATACCTTAGTAACAAGTCGTCCAGCACCTCCTACATTGACAATCTGCTGACCTGAAGACACAGCTGAAGCATTCGTTTTATTATCTACGGGAATATCAATACTTCTCTTAGCAAGTCTGTAATCAGCAAAAGTAAAAGATAGATTAGCATTCTGCTGAGCATACTGTTCCATCATTTCCTGTGGGAAATACTGATAATCAGCAATGAGTTCGGTAGCACTCTGGTCAATAGAGAAAGATGGAGAAGTGTCGGAAGCCGATTCAGGAAGGCAAAGACGGTCCTTTGCGGCGTCACTGAAGAATAATTCAATAGTAACTGGTTCAGTCATCATAAAAAGGGGCAATTGATTCTGAGAAAGAAACGGAAATAATTCCTGAAGTGAAAGAGTCATCTCTGGTCCGAAAGAAGCATTTGTTTTACAGAAATCATGGTCATTGAGTTCCAGTCCCTCCGTCGCTGTCCGCTCAACTTGAAGACCTAGATCAAGACCAAGGAACTCGGCTGTATTTTCTAGAGTAACGGAAGAGCCCTCGAAGTGATCACCACCCGTATCAGCATCTGGTCCGTAATACGGTTTGTGAGCAAGGCGACGGCCAGTCGTATACGTTTCTCTCTGTTTCTGATGTTCATTAGATAAGAACATTGACTTATATCCCATATAGTGATTAAAATCATCTATTTCACAGAGTGTCTTAGTGCCGACACGGAGAGCACATCTCTGAATTAGAGAATATATACCTACGCCGACGGGCAGGAAACCAACACTAGCAGTTTCTGATAATCGTAGAACAATCTTAGAATTTGAATGGAGGATACCTTTATTCTGTAACTGAAATCGACAGAACTTATCAGTATGAACCACTGGATCAAGGACGTCCGTTTCAATATCAATAGCAGTATTTGTGGGAATCTGTCCAATTCTTACAAGATCTGGAACTGCCCCTGGACTTGATGAAGAAGGCTGCTGTGTCATCATTTGTGACTGGTCGGAAGAAGTTGAGTAAGACATATTTTATAGTATAAAATATAATATTAATAAAAAATTATTTTTAAAAAAGATATTCAAATCAATACTTAACGGATTACAGAGATGCCATTTCCACTAAATGCTAGGGTTTGCTTTGAATGAACAAACAAGTAGAATGCTTGAGGATTCTCTTTAGTGAGATCACATTCCATATTCATTCCCCAGTTAACAGAACTAAAATCAACACCCTGTCCAGATACCACATCGTATGCGACTCCTAATCCTGCGACAGACCCTCCATCAACCTTTACATTAACTGTAGTGGTTGATCCCGAAGTATATTTAGTGTTCAGAGGAGAAGTCTGACTTCTCGCTAATTTAGAGTATTGAGTGATAGCATTGAGATATTGCTGAGTAATTTCACTATCCGCTGTATCCGATTTAGCATTCTGAGTGTTAGTTGAATCTTTCTGAGTAGTATCAATATTGTATTCAAGAGGGAATCTTTCTCCTCCACGAGTGAAAAATAATTGCTGGATTTTAGCAGCGCTCTGATCAGCATCACCGTTCACAGGGAAGTTATTAGTTAAACCATTCTCACCTCTGTTGTTAATTTTATTAGCAGATATCATATTACCAAAAACACCAAGGACTCTAGATAGACCAAGATTGAAATTGACAATCGCATTCGTAGAGTTGAAAGTCGTGAAGTAAGATGAAATAGAATTGTATTCAAATGTAGAGGCGGGAGCCATTTGAACCTGAGGCTCCATAACTTCAGCAGAAATACTTAGGTCACTTAATTCATAGAAAGCATCCTTTACATCATCACTCGTAGCATTCCCATCCGCATCAAAGAGAACGTTTGAATCAGGGGCAAGTTGAATTTCCACCAAGAGTCCTCCAACTCCACCTTCTCCATTCGCCATAAGAGGGATTGGGTTTTGCCCCGAAAATAAGCCACATGGGAGATTGATCGCGAAAGAGTTCCCACCGCCCCGTCTATCTGTAGTAAGAGAAGAGGGGATAGAGACTACACTATTCTGTTGATTTGCGAAATTAGGTGAGACAAGAGCACTCATAGCCAAATGTCCCGCCGAATCCTGATTTGACGAAGTGACAGGGAGGTAGGAACTCATAAATCTTGGAAAATGTTTTATTTCTTCAATTACTTGATGAGTCGCCTGAGATTTAATAGTAAGGGAATCAATAATAGAATATACCCCTAACTGTTCACTCATACGTAGGTCAGAAGTAGCTAAAGTATCATCGGCCTTAAATACATTAAATTTACCAACCAGTCTAACAGACTGACCAGAAAGAACTCTGTTCTGTTCACCAATGATAAACTGTATAAGGGGATTACCGTCTTTATACGATATCTTTCCAGTTGAGGTATGATTGCTCGGCGTGACTTGGATATTAGAGCGCGAAGACATATTTTATAGTATAATATATAATATTAATAAAAAAATAATTTTTAAAAAAGATATCCTTTAAACTTCTAGAGCAATGGCATCGCCCTTGACTACAATTCTTCTTAAATGAGCACAATAGCAATTCCAGAGCTTCGGTTTCGTAGGACCTTCAGTCTCCTGATATTCTACTTGAAGATTGAAATCCTTTCCACGAGCATCATATACTCCCGATGAAAGAGAAAGACTTCTTCCTATGAAAAAGTTCTCCTGGTATTTGTCAAAAGATAGAGGATCAATACCAGCCATAAAAAGTGCTTTCTCATTTTCAATCAAACTCTGCTGATTCAGTGCTAGTTTGTCCTCATTCACAGAGATACGGTTCAGGGGCACTTTTCTATTCGGATTTAATCTCCCAGAATAAATGAACTGATAATTTGAAGCGTGGTCCGCAATACCTACTAGTCCACTACGAGTCGAGTTATTCTGAGAATATGCTGAAGCAGCAAGTCCAGTATCTCTCGGGAGGTTATTTACCTGGTAGGTTTCCTCAGAAAATACTTTCTGTTTCGCCGAGTATGGTGTAGAATCCGTAGGAATACATAGGACTGACTTACAACGACTATTCTGAATAGGGAGTCGGATATTCACAACACGATCAGACTTTAACTGAGAATATTTGTAATTCGTGTATGAAAGGAAATCATAGTTCATTGCTCCACCAGCCTTTAACATAGAGTTCATCTTAGAGATATATCCTGCGGGCATATCCACCTGCTGGACTTGGAGTTCAACATTGTCTATAGAGCATTTGGGAACAAAAGCATCCTCATCCACCTTACACGAGTAGACATAGTAGTCTCCCGCAGCAATAGGAGCCCACCAGTTATTCGCCGTCGTCGCGAAAGATAATTTAACTAAACCAGTGGTGGCCGTCGCACCACCAATGCCCGCAGAAGAGTCATAAGTAACACCCGTGATTTCCACAGCGGGGAGTGCTGTTCCACCAGTCGTTTTAGCGATACGAGTATCTCCTGGAGTTTCATTATCATCTGTGTTGGTAGCGGGTTTCACAAAGGCAATTTTATCACCCTTCTTAAAAGGACATGATTCCACAGATATAATACCATTCTGTCTCTGAAGATAGATGTGAGAGGCATTTCCTCCCGAATTAGCCCAGTTACTCGGTGCGTCGTTTGAACCATTGACAGAGTGGAATACAGCATTAGAGGTAACTCTCTTATTCTTAAGAGTAGTTTCCACCTGAGTAAATACCTTACTTGCGTCTTCTAAAATTATTTCTACACGGAGACCCTGCGTCATAGCAAGTGGGAAGATCTTGTCGTTTTGGAATATTCCTGTTGGGAGTTTGAGTAGTGCTTTGACAGTTTTGTATGTAGCATCAGTGAGATCTTCTCCATCAACATCAAAATAAGGATTCGTATCAATATTATTCATATTCGTAGAAGTTCCGTCGTGGTTAGGATTAGAAACATTACTCTTTAGAACAGTTCCCTCAGTCAATGCCCTCTTCTGCTTTAGTGTATCATTGGTATTGTAATCATACTTGAGAGCAGTGAGAACATTTACGTTCTGAATCTCCTCAAGAATTTGATTTTGAGCTCCTCCAGAACTCACCCTGATATCACGTATTAAAACATTTGCCCCTAGATCACCGTCAAGTGTGACAGGAACTGGAGCACATCCCTGAACTCTAACATCCATACGGAGATAGGTTTCAGAGGGCATCATGAATCCAATAGTGGGAGGAATAACAAAATTAATCTGTTGACCAAGGTCATAGCTGAGTCCATTCTCTGCCTGAACAGAGACTTTCTTTTGAGAGATAGGAATCTTTTCTTCGGCAGTCCAGAATGATGATGTAGGCATTTACTATACTTAAATATAATATTTCAGATACAAAAAAAAATCTTAAAAAGAACCCGTTCCCTGAGTGTTAGTAGCAATATGTTGAGATTGATTTCCTACTAATCCAGAAGATACCATCGAGTTCACTGGGACAACACTTGCTTTCATTTGAGGTAGAGCAGCCAATTGGTTCTTACGAGTTGTCTCAACCTGATTCAAAGTATTATTCGCCTGAGTTGTCGCAGCGTCATCCTTTTCATGTTGATCTATTGTATCTGTTACTGCTGATATACCCTGAGCCAATTGTCCGAAAGGTTCAAGTGCGGGAATAAATGCCCCTAGAATATCTAATCCCGTTCCCACCGTTCCAGCAATTTGTGACACTTCATTCAATCTATCTATAGACCCATCTTTATTTTTAGTAAATCCATTCTTAAACATTTCGTATGTTTGAATACCACCTCCTACATCACCTAATACTCGGAATCCTGTTGATGCTATACCCGCTCCTTTCTTTAATTTTTCTGTAGTAGATAATACTTTACCACTTAATTCATCTGTAGCAGACAGCTTAGTATCTGTTACTTCTGGAGTATTAGCATTACTAGCAGCAGGTTCATTTGTTCTTGGTCTATTATTTACTGTATCAGCAGCAGGAGCAGCAGGAGCAGCAGGAGCAGCAGGAGCAGCAGGTGGTGTATCAGGAACGTCTGTGGGTCCACCGACAAGGACTGATCTCTGGCTGTCAGGGATACGCTGGGCGTTTCCTGCTGGAAATTGTCCTCTATCAGGTAAAAATACACTTTCGGTTTTAGTCCTTCCAAGAAAACCACTTACACCTCCGGCAGGAACTTCTCTATCTGTTTTTATCATATCTACCCCTGCGATATTTTTTGTAACAGTAGGTGCGATTGCTTTATCTCCCACCTGTGTTGCTGATGCGAATGTCTTATCTACATCACCTCGAGCGATTGCTCTTTGAGAAGAAAATGCCGCAGAAAATCTCCCTAGACCAGCAGCTCGGGCTTTACCATAGGCATCGGCGGTCTCAGTAAATCTACCAAGTGAAGCAGCTCCAGTGGCACCACTCAGAGTATCCTTCACAGAATAGATAATATTATCTTGTAAATCCTGTGAGTCAGCCCCTCTCACATTTCCTTGAGCCGTTATTTTATTAGCATCTAGTGTGTTATTAATTCTATCACGGGCACTCAAAATCTGCTCATTATACAATGAGTTATCTGTGGTCATAGCGTTTCCTTGAGCACGAGCAGAATCGAGTCCATATAAATCCATATTTATTTATCATCAACATTTTCTTCTAAATTATCTTTTTTTAATTCTTCATTAGGAAGCGGGGCAGTAGTAATCATATTTCTTTCGCCTTCCGCTATCAGTTCATCAAAGTTCTTATACATCTTAGGGGGATTAGATTGTAAATCAAGATGAATAAAATTATAACGTTCTGGTGTCGCCTGCTTATACAATTGAATAAACTTTTCTGCTCCCCCGAATAGATCGCCATACTCCTCAGCCACTTTTAATAACTCTTTGCGATTAGGAAATGGACTTCCTATGATAACGTTCGTAGCATTCTGTCTTATGATAGGGCTCACAGCTCTGAAGTTTTGTGAACTTATAATTAAAAGTTTTATATTGAAGTGACGAAATCTACTCGCAAGATGATTTACTCGACCTTCTCTTTTAATTGAACCCAGACAATCATCAATCACCACAGCGATTTCAGGTTGGTCTTCTTTAGCATATCCTTTTTGTCTTTCTACTATACCATCTATGATATTATCATTATACTGATCGTGTGTATCAAATGCTTCTTTTAAGAATCTAGATGTAACGTCATTCGCAATTGTATTAGATATTATATGAGTTGAATCAAATCGTTCCTGAGCATCATAGAACTCAGTATTTAGTAAGAGGTTATTAATTATCGTGCTCTTTCCTGTCTTTACAGGACTTATCATTAATAAACATGCTCCACCACCGTATCCGTTTATCTGGGGAAGGTGAGCGTGAACAGGAGGTAATCCAGATTTATTTAAATATTGTTCTTCTGGATCTTTAACAGCGATTACTTTTGGTGGACGTTGTTCCATTTAGTATATAATATATATTTTTTTTATTGTATTATTACAAATGGAACAGAAGTTTACGAATATCTATAATAAGAAAATATGGGGCTCACGAGATGGTAAAGGTATCAGTGGGACTGGTTCAAATATTTCTCCTGATACTAAATGGTATATAGAACTCTTAATAAAACATATTACTGAAACAGATTCAAATAAAATTTGTGATCTTGGATGTGGTGATTGGGAGTTTAGTAAAACTATTGATTGGTCTGGTCTTAACTATACTGGGATTGATTGTGTTAAATCTGTAATTGATAATAATAATAAATTGTATAAAGAGGGTATGATATCTTTTATACATCAAGATGCTAAAAGTATTCCGAAGGGTTATGATTTAGTTATTCTTAAAGATGTTATTCAACATTGGAATGATGAAGACATAAAAGATATCATTCCTGAGATTCTTAAACATAATAAATACGTATTCCTTTGTAATGGATACATATTCGGTAGAGATAGATCGAAAAATAATTGGACTCAAAGAGAACTCGATAAGAAATATCATTATCATCCAGTAGATTCTAATAAAGAACCTTTGCTCTCAATACCATTCAATATCATTAATAGACAGTATAGAAGATGTAAAGAATATGTTTTACTTTCACAATAAATATCTTTAGTAATATAAATGAAAGTTTTTGTTATTAATGCTTATGAGAATCGCAAGTGTAAATATGATAAGAGATATGAATTATTCCCTGCTGTGTGGTGGAATGACCTCGAAGATAAAGATGTAGAAGGATATTACTTGAGACATAATGCTAAGATGGAACTTAGAAAGAAAGTAGTCGCATGTTCTCTATCTCATAAGAATCTATTACAGAAGATTATTAATGAAGATTTAAAAGAAGTAGTAATCATAGAAGATGATGCTGTCATAGAAGATTGGGATAGATTACAAGAGTTAAAAGATGTAAATGAGTTTTGTTATCTAGGTGGTTATATGTCTTCTCCTTTTTTAAAAGACTTGAAAACATTTGAACAGAATGATAAAGAAGGTTTGCGACAAGACTTTATCAAAGGTATCA
>Ga0181403_1000285_pt1 | contig 12283 bp, 8 predicted proteins | sample 26SPOviralmetaG_FD_130132 | JGI IMG/M metagenome (GOLD analysis project Ga0181403, IMG submission 130132) | Marine viral communities from the oligotrophic San Pedro Time Series (SPOT) site, San Pedro Channel, CA, USA - 26 SPOT_SRF_2011-09-28 | ecosystem: Environmental > Aquatic > Marine > Strait...
GCAACTGCTTTGGCTCAAGCTGCTTTACAGTCTAAGAAAAATGTTGCTGCTGATATAGAAGCACAAGAAAAATCTAATGAAGACAAAAGAGCGGCTGGTGAAGAAAAACTACAACAAGCTCAAGTAGCAGAAGCTGAAAGAATGCAAGACGTCGAAGCTATGGGTAAAAAGTTTGTTTATAGCGAAACTGAAAGTAGAGAGATGCAGCAATTAAATAGATTACAAAATCAAATAAATACTCAACAAGGTATAAAAGCTCAAGCTTCAGCTGATCAAACATCGGCATTGACAGGGGCAATATCTGGTGTGGCTGGTGCGGCAAGCGCTTTTTACAATAGCAAAGGATAAAACATGGAAAATAGAAACATTACAACAAACCTTTTAATAAAACAATTACTGCAAAGTGATAACATGGCTTATGTTCCAGGGTATATAGCTTCACCTGTAGATACTGAATTTAGAGTGTTAGATAAAGCTTATCAAGATACTGGCAAGCAATACGCTAAAATAAAAACAGCTATAGACCAAGGTAAGTGCGGTAATTGTATTGAAGAGAATAACATGTTAATGCAACTTGAGGCAGCGCCAAAATTATCATTGGAATTTTTAGAAAACGTTATGAGTGAATTAAGCGTGGTAGAAACTTCTAACTATGATCCTAATAATTACTTTGGATTTATGGTTGCTAATTGTATTATTTCTGAGAAACCTGGATTTTCTAAAACAGATGGTTACGATGTAGTGTTACAGTTATTGGAAAACGGAACACAAGAGTTAACTTTTACAGGACCTATATTTGATAAACCTTTAGTAATAAATAGCGCAGCTCTTAAAAGCTTATTAGAGTCTGATACTTCTATGGTTGTTGAAACTCCAGACATTAATGTAAGTATGACAGAATTATTAGTAGAGTCTCAATTGTTTGATCCCAAGTCAATAGGTGAAGATAAAAAACTAGGTGCTGATGCTAAAATATTAGAAACTTTTATATTAAAATTTAATGGTGAACCTGATTATGAAATAATTGATTTAGGTAACGGTAAAGGTAGAAATATAATAAGATATGACATGGATAAAATAGAGAAAAAGGTAACTCCTTTTATCAATGCTCAAGTAGCAGGTATATTAAGCGCGGAGCAAGAAGCTATTGCTGCTTGGAACGTTTATTTATCTAAAGGAACTAGTCAAGAAGAAGACGATCAAATGGTTCAAAATGCTAATGCAGCTGGTGACTCATGGTCATATGAATTAGACTTGCCATTACTTCAAGATAAAAAAGTTTTATTTTTAGAAAAGTACAAAGAATATTTTTACAAAAATTACTTAGTTCAGTTTTTAACAAACAAAATACCTAGTGTACAAAAAGACGCTTCTGTATTTGATCTAGAGCAAGCTAGACAAGCTAAAGCTGAAAAACTAATGAGTAGCACTAAATAAATTAAATCAAATGACTAGAGAAGAATATATAAAAGATTTAGTATCTCAAAATATAACTGGTAGAGAAATAGTAGAACTAGCCTCACAGTTTAATGAAGAAGAAGAAGAAGTAAAGACAGACGATGTTGTAGCTCAGGATGCAACTGTAACATCGACCAATCAAGAAGCATCCGAATCTTCGGATGGTACATCACTATCAGAAGAGGAAAAAGCAACTACTGCTGCAGAACTAGCGAGCGCTAAACAATTGGTAGAAGATTCTTTATTTGATCAAGAAACTATAGATAAATACGCGATTGAATCACAAGAAATATACAATCAATTAAACCAAGACATAAGTGGTTTAACTACTAGAAAAGAAGAAGGTGAAGCCATTGCAAAAAAAGCTTTAGAAGATATAGAAGGTCAAGATGCTGATTCAGATTTTAAAACTCCAGAAGCGCTAAAAAACTTTTTTGAACCTGGACAGCAAATGTTAGCAGATTTAGGAGGTTTTGCGTACGAAGTAGGTACTAGTGTTAAAGATTTTTTTGAAAAAAATCCTATGGGCCCAGGAAGTTTAGGAGATTTTAGTGAAAAAGAAGAAATAAGCACTGTTATTGAAGGTAAAAAAATTGTTAAAGATAGCAAAGAAGTTAAAGATTTTAATTTAATAAAAGAAACCGAGCAAACAGCAGCAAGAGATTATTTATTTCAAGAAGGAAACAAAAACCCTTCAGATCAAGAAGTGTTAAAATATATAGCAAATAATTCTCAAAAAGAAGATTTTCAAAATACTAGTAGAAAAATATTTCAAGACAAGTACATTAAACAAAGACAAAAAGAAGCTATAATAGAGCGAAACAAAAAAGAATCTGGTTGGGATGGATTTAGTGAGGGCGAAAATCAAAATAGATTAGAAGAGGCTGCAGCTTTAATTTCTAGTAGCTTAGACAAAGAAGCGCAAAGCAATATAGCAACTTCAGCAAGTATAGATTCTAAAATACAAAACGTTGAAGAACAGTTAATGGCTTTGAAAAAACTTAAACCAACATCACAAGAAGAAGCAAACTTAATAATAAGTAAAGCTAGTGTACTTTTTAAAGAAAGACAAGGATTAGTTGATGCCTATGGTGATTTAGTGAATAGACAAATAGAAATAGGTACTGAAGCAAAAGATATTAGAGGTTATTTAGACACTGTTAGTCGTAATCAAGGTTGGTTAGTAAATCCAGTAGGCGCTTTAGTTGGTGGTGTGTATGACTTTGTCGATGGTGTTGATGAGTTTATAGATAGAATGGTATATAGTCCTTTTGAAATGGCTGCTGATGTTATTAAAGTTAATACAAATAAAGATTCTTGGCTTCATGAAAGTGTATTGGCTATGGAAGGTTTAGAAAAAACTAACTTTAGTATTGACACTGCTATAAATAACATGAGAGAAGGTTTAGCAGAGCCAATTAGCGTTAGTGATATAGACAACTGGAGTGATATGTGGCAGTGGAGTTCTCATTTAGTAGGATCTCAAGCAGCAAACACTGCTGTTATGTTAACTACTGGCGGATGGGCTTTACCTTTGCTAGGTGCTAGTTCTTCTGGAGCATCATTTAATAGTATGCAACAAGATATAGATTTGTATGGTGAAGAAATTACACCTTTGCAAATGTATACAGTCGCGCTTGGTACTGGTCTAGCAGAAGGTTTAAGCGAAAGAATAACTTTAGGTCAACTGAATAGAATAAAAAAAGGTCTACGCGCTAGCGGTAAAAACTCTTTAAAACAAGGTACTGAAGATTATATAAGAAATTTATTTACAAAAAAAGGAGCAACAAGAGCGGCGACTAAAGGTTTTGTTTATGGTAAAGAAACTTTTGAAGAAGGTTTTACCGAAGCTGTAGCTGGTTTTTCTCAAAGAGCGCTAGAAAGATACGTGTTAGGAAAAGACGTTGGTCTTTTTGATGGTATGAAAGACGAGTTTATATCTGGAGCGTTTATGAGTGGTTTTGTTTACAAAGCCCCTGGTTTAGGCATGCGAATGTATAAAGCTTTTCAACCAGAAGATTCTAACCAAACTATAGGTAAATTAAAAACAAGAAATATTGAAATAGGAAAAATACTAGAAAATAGTCCTTTACTAGATATTAAAGTTAGAGAAAAACTAGAAAACGAACTACAAGAAAACACTACTAAAGTTCAGCAAATAATGGCTAAAGACTTTAGAAACATGGACAAAATGAGTCAAGAAGAGCAAAACGACTTAATGGCCAAAGAAGATAAAATATATAATTTAAGAGAATTATATGATACTACTCTTAATGATAATAATATAAATGAAAAAGATAGAGAATCTATTTTAAGCAGTTTAAGCTCTGAATTAAGATCTATAAAAAACGACAAACTAAAACTATTATCAGAAGTAAATGTAAGAGAAGAAATATCGTTAGCTAAAAAAATAGGCGAAGAAACAGGTAGAACTGATTTTGGTGAAGATGCTGTTGGGACAGGCCAAGCTGTGGAAGTTGTAGAAGATGATGCTGCTTTTAAAGAAATGACTAAAATAGATGAAACAGGTGTTGAAGGTGTAGAACTTAAAAGCGGGCAAATAGTTCTTAATAAAGCTCAAATGTTAGCAGCGGCTATGCGTAATGGTGGTAATATAGGTACTGGTATTCATGAAATTTTACATAAAGTATTAAAATCTGAATTTAGCAGCAAAGATCCAGATAAAGCTGAAAAACTAAAAAAGCAGTTTTTAAAAATACTAAAATCTGAAAATAGATCTGTATATGATAAAGTAATAGCTAGGATTGAAGCAAATTATGACGCAGAGTATTTAGCTAAAAATCCTGACGAATATATTACTACATTTGCAAGTGTTTTAAAAGAAAACAATATAGAGTACAGTCAAGCAACAGATGGCTTATTTACAAAGTTAGCTAATTTTATTAGTGGTTTGTTTAGTGATAAACTACAAGTAGATCCAAATGATTTCAAATTCAAAGACGGTAAAGATTTATATAACTTTGTTCAAACATATGTCAAGAATACTTCTGAAGGTAAAGTATCTGAAAGAACAATAAAATTAGCAGAAGCTGGTAAAGATGTAAAAGTAGGTGACAAATTATCTAGGTCGTCAGTTTTAGAAGAGATTAACAAGCTTGTACCACAAGACATTGTTACTAAAGAAGAATATGATGCTTTTTTAGCAGATCCTAGAGCTAACAAACCTTTGTTCGACGCTTTATTACTTGAAGGTGGTGTTATAAATAATTATGTAAGAAGTAGAACAACTACAAAAGCCGAAGCTGATAAAGCTATAGAAAGTTTAACAGATAGAATAATGAACTTCAACCCTGAGGCTAAAAGAGCTGATGGAAAACCTGTAGGCATGCAAGGTTTTGGTGAAGCTATATTTGCTAATACTAGGTTTGCTAAACTAGACGCTAAAAAAGCTTTGTTCAAGGAAGGTGAAAAAGCTAAACAACAAAAAAGTATTGATGGTGGAACATTACAAATAGCTGATGAATCTACTACGTCTAAAAAAGATGATACTAAGTTAGCTAAAAAACCTAGTGAAACTACAGTTTTTGACAAAGATACTGAAGCTAGAATTGACGAAGCTGTAAACAAAAACTTTAAAGGTCCAGATGTTAAATTTTCAGAAACTAGAGATGTTCCTAATGATGTAGCTGTTATATACGCAGAGAAGCTTGGAATAAATCCGCAGACCATAACTGATAAAACAAAAAATTATACTAAAAAAGATGCAGAAGGTTTAACTAAAGCAAAACAACTTTTGCTTAAAAACGCTAAAGATGACTATGCTCGTTTACCTAAATTAAAAGATGATTTTGGCAAAGGTACATTTGTTCCTAAAAATGTTAAAGACGCTTTATATACTGATGGTGAATTAACAGGTAGCTTAAAAGACTACATGGATCTTATTAGAGAAAAACCTGTTAAACCTATATACAGAGACCGTGTTGGTCAAACTATTAGAGGTTTGTTGAATTTAACTATCAGAAATCGTATACTGGAAACAGCACAACCTTTACAAGCAAAAAGAATACAATCGGGCGCTAAGTTTAGTAAAAGTCTTGTTGAAGTAGGTCAACTAAGTAACATGCAACAAGTGTTAGATGCTATACCAGGCGAAAATGGAGAAATGGTTCTTAATCAAAAAACTAGACCTAATGCTATTATTCAGTTTCTTAAAGCTATAGTAAAAGGTAAAATACCTTCAGGTGTCTTATTATTATCTCACATGCAAAACTTTGCTGCAGAAAGAGCTAGAGTTGGTGAAAGATCTCAAGACAAACGTTTGCTTAAATGGGCAAATAAAAATAATATAAAATTAAACAAAAAATCTGTTTATTATCTTTTAACAAACGGAAACTATATGGAGGTTTCTAAAGTAGGTAAAATTTTTCCACAACCTACAATTTTAGAAATAGAAAAAAATAAGTTTGGAGGAAAAGATATTACTTTAGTACCTGCAAAAGGAGGTATGTTTTATGGAAAAAAAGATCCTAATTATATAGAAGCTTTGAGGTTAGCAAAAGAAAATGATGTTTTATATCCTAATCAAGTTCAATTATTTAAAAATGCTAAAAGAGTAAAAATAAAAGATCAACAAAGAATTGACAAGGATTTTGTTAAAAACAACAAATCTCAATTTGAAGACAATAAAAAAGCTAGAAACGCTTATTTTGATATTATTTACAGTGGTTTAGAAGAAAATAACTTAAGTTTACTAGAAGCTTCTTGGATGCTTAGAGGTGCTTATGCCGCGACGGATGGTATAATAAAAATATCTGCAGAATTTATAGGTACTTCAACTGAATTTACTTTATCACCTAGCACTCAAGCAAAAAAAGACGAAGGTAAAAAAATAAAAGAAACAACTGAAGAACATAGCCCACCTGCTTCTACAATTGGCGGTAGTATTTTAGCTGTTATGGAAGAGTCTATAAGGCTTAAAGATAAATCATTATTTGAAAATGCTAAAAAAGCTATTGATAATAACTTTTTTCAAACACAAATAGCTGAGTCAGTAGACTTTAATTTAAATAAAAACAAGCTAGGTGATAAAATTGTTAAAGGCACTAGTATACTAACTCCTAATGTTGGCTGGGTAAGATTAGCTGCTGGCAAAGCTAATTTAAACAAAATATTTTTACCTTTAATAGAAAAAAATGCTGCTGATTTATTAGGGTATTCTTTAACTAAAAAACAAGGAAACAATCAAAACAATGTAGAAATACAAAATAAAGAAATAATAGATAACGCTGTTTATTTAGATGTAAAATTTTCAAAATCTGTAAATAGGTTAAATGTTTTTGCTGATAATTTAGGAGATTCTAAATTAAAAACTGGAAAAAATAATGTTGGTATATTTGGTTTTAATAAAATTAACACCGACATGACTGTTAGCGAGCAAATAAAAGTTTTAAATGATTACGACAAGACTTTAAAGTTTTCTAGATCTTTAAAAACAAAGCCAAAAGGAATAAGCGTGTTTGATTTTGACGATACTTTAGCTAAAACAAAAGAAAAAGTTATAGTTAACAAAGCTGACGGAACTACTATAGAAATATCAGCTGCTAAGTTTGCAGAACAAGCTAGTGAACTACAAGAAAATGGAGCTACGTTTAATTTTGATAATTTTGAAAACGTAGGTAAAGGTACTCAAAAAGGACCGCTTGCAGATTTAGCTTTAAGAAGACAAGGTAAATTTGGTAGTAAAGATATATTTGTGTTAACAGCTAGACCGCAAATAGCAGCTACAGACATTAAAATGTTTTTAGATGGTATAGGTTTAAATTTACCAATAGAAAATATTACAGGTTTAGAAGACGGGTCACCACAAGCAAAAGCAACTTGGGTTATAAGTAAAACAGCTGAAGGTTATAATGATTTTTATTTTGCCGACGATGCAATTAAAAATGTCAAAGCCGTAAAAGAAATATTAGATCAAGTTGATGTAAAATCTAAAGTACAACAAGCTAAATACAGTAAGTCACAAACTTTTGATAAAGTAATAAACAATATTCTTGAAGATAGTACAGGTATAAAATCTGAAGCTGAGTTTTCTAAAGCAAGAGCACAAACAGTTGGCGCTAAAAAAGGTAGGTTTAGTTTTTTTGTAACACCTTCTGCAGAGGATTTTGTAGGTTTAATATATAAATTTTTAGGCAAAGGTAAAGTTGGTGATGCACAGTTTCAGTTTTTTAAAGACAACTTGATTGATCCTTATAACAGAGCGGAACTAGCAGTAACAAGAGCTAAAATATCTGCTGCTAACGATTTTAAAAAATTAAAGAAAAGCCTTAAGACATTACCTAAGTCATTATCTAAGCAAACAGGTATTGGAGGATTTACATTTGGTCAAGCTGCTAGAGTTGCAGTATGGACAAGACAAGGTATGGAAGTTCCTGGGTTATCTAAAAGAGACGCTAAAGAATTAAACGCTTTTATAGATAACAACGCTGAGCTAGATGTTTTTGTAGATGAATTAATAAATATACAAAAAGGCAAACCTTATCCTGCGCCTAGCCAAACTTGGTTAGCTGGTAACATAACATCAGATATTGTTAACGAAATAAATAAAGTTAACAGAAAAGAATACATGCAAGAGTTTAATGAAAATGTTGATATAATATTTTCAGATAAAGTGATGAATAAACTTGAAGCTGCTTATGGTCCTAGATATGTAGAAGCTTTGCGTGATCAATTACGTAGAATGAAGTCAGGTTCTAATAGACCTATTGGTAACTCAAGAATTGTAGATCAATTACTAAACTGGTTAAATAACTCTGTTGGTGCTATAATGTTCTTAAACACAAGATCTGCAGTGTTACAAACTATATCTGCAGTAAATTTTATAAATTTCGGTAATAATAATCTTATAGCTGCTGGTAAAGCGTTACTTAATCAAAAGCAATATTGGAAAGATTTTATGACATTAATGAACTCACCTTATTTAGTTGAAAGACGTGATGGATTAAAAATCAACGTTAGTGAATCTGAAATAGCTGACGCTGTATCTGAAAGTTCTAATAAACCAAAAGCATTTTTAAACTTACTACTTAGCAAAGGTTTTATACTTACTAGAATAGCAGATAGTTTTGCTATTGCTGCTGGTGGTGCTACTTTTTATAGAAATCAAATTAAAGCTTACATGAAAAGCGGTATGGACCAAGCTGCTGCTGAAAAACAAGCATTTGATGATTTTTATGCTATTGCAGAAGAAAGTCAGCAATCAAGTAATCCTAGTAAAATATCACAACAACAGGCGTCAGGTGCTGGTCGTGTGATACTAGCTTTTGCTAATACACCAATGCAGTATGCTCGTATAATAAAAAGAGCCACTCAAGATCTTATAAATGGTAGAGGTGATTGGAAAACAAATGTATCTAAAATAGTTTATTACTCAACAATACAAAACCTTATATTTAATGCATTATCTAATGCTTTATTTGCTTTGGCGTTCAGTGAAGAAGATGAGGAAAAAGAAGATAAAACAGGTAGAATAGCAAATGGTATGGCTGATTCGCTTTTAAGAGGTCTTGGTATACAAGGAGCTGCTGTTGCTGCGGTAAAAGATGCTTTACTTACTATATATAAGCAAGCCAATAAAGAAAAAGGAGCGCCTGAATTTAGAAAAGCTATAAGTGATTTATTTGGTTTTTCACCACCGCTTGATTCTAAAATTAGAAAATTAACTAGTGGCGCTAATACGCTTTCTTGGGAACGTGAAAAAATGAGTCAAGAAGGTTTTAACTTAAATAACCCTGCTTACTTAGCGTTTGCTCAAGTGTTAGCTGGTTTAACAAACGTACCTTTAGATAGAGCAATACAAAAAATAAACAACTTAAGAGCTGCTACAAGTGATAGTTCTGCTAAGTGGCAAAAGGTTGCTTTGTTAATGGGTTGGTCAACGTGGGACCTTGGTTTACCATATTACGGTGTTGAAGATAAAGTAGAAATGACACCGCAAATGATACTAAAACAGAAGGTTGATGTTATGAAAAAAGAAACTAATACAAAAGAGCAAAAAGAAACTTTATTAAAATTAGGTCTTACTAAACAACAAATAAAAGCTTTAAAATACGAAGACGCAAGAGTTAAAAAAATAATTGAACTACAAAATAAATAAACATGATAATGAAAATTAAAAAAGCCTGGAACTCATTAATGTATAAATTAATGTTTAAGAATTACGAATGCGAGTGCAAAGATAAACTTTCTAAATAAAATAAAAAAAATGAGTAATAAGATTTCGGAAAACACTGAATTAACGTTAGATTTAAAAACACTAATAATAATTGTAGCTTTTGTTGTAACCGTAGTAGGTATGTGGTTTGCTCTTCAGAAGGACATAGATCTTGCTAAAAAGCTACCTGAACCAGAGGTTAGTAGAACTGAATATGATTTAAAAGATCAATTAATTAGGGAAACTATAATGAATACGCAAGATAAAGTAGAAGAAAACAGTGATAAGTTAGATAAGATAGACGAAAAACTTTATCAGATCATTAAAAAATAAAACTATGAAAAACATTTTAACCTTAATAGCTATATTTTTAGCTAGCAATATTTACGCGCAAAAATACGTTTTATTGGAAATTAACTCTGAATGGAACTTAAGAAACTCTGCTAAAATAGATAAGATTAAAAATGTAGAATATAGGATAGCTTATTTAGAGGAACAAACACCAGCTTTTAGAAAAAAAATAAAGTCAGTTCCAATAGCTATATTATATAAAGATAATAATAAGATCGCGCAATGGAATGCTGATATAAGTTTTAAACTTATAATTACTGAAAAAGAGATTCTAAAAGCAATAAAAGAAAATGAGTAAAATAAGCGAACATATTACTTTAGCTGAAGCAATACATTCAAACACAGCTAAAAGATGTGGTATAGATAACACGCCTAACGAAGAACAAACTAATAACATGAAAATGTTAGCTGAAAAAATATTCGAACCATTAAGATTATGGGTTGGTGGACCAATAAAAATCAATAGCATGTTTAGATCTGAAAAATTAAATAAGGCTATAGGAGGCGCTTCTAGCTCACAGCATTGTAAAGGTATGGCAATGGATTTAGATGACGTCTATGGACACAAAACTAACGCAGAGATGTTTGATTGGATATGTAATCATTGTAATTTTGATCAAATCATATGGGAGTTTGGTGATGATAAGAACCCAGCTTGGGTACATGTTAGCTATATAAGTGTAGAGAAAAACAGAAACAGAAAACTACTCGCTGAAAAAGAGTTTGGAAAAACAACATATAAAATAATTAAATAATGAGAAATTACCCATTAAAACAAACAATTAAGTTAAGTGATAAAGATTTGAAAAGCAAAAAATCTGCTTCACCAGAAAAAGCATACACTTTACCTTCAGCGCCAGATTATTCTTCAATGAGTGAGAAAAAAGCATCAGAAGTTCAAAGAGGTGGTGATTTTAGTTTTATTCCTAGTTATGCTGGTGGTGAAACAGGTGCTCAATACGATAGATTTGGCGAGCAAGAGGATGGTCCTTTATACAAAAGAATGACTTGCTGGAAAGGATATGTAGCTAAAGGCAAAAAGAAATCACCTAGTGGTAAGAAAACTAAAAGTGGAAAAATTAAAATGGTTAACAACTGTGTAAAAAAATAATATGAAATCACCTATCAAGCATTGTAATGCAACTATTTTACATTCAAAAGAAATGAATGAAATGAGAAATAGAACTAGCAAGTTATCTGGTCGTGGTACTGGAAATAAAACAGCTATGATAACAGCTAAAAAAGCTCGTACTGCTCCATTTAAATTAACAGATGAGTCTTATGAAAAGTCTAATAGAAAAATGCGATCAGAATATAAATCTGAAACTGGTAAAACATTAGGATCAAGACAAACCTCAGGTAAAGGAAAACGTAGAGTTTCATTTGCTTGTAGATTTGCTGGTATGAAAGGCGCTATGAAAGGACCTAATGGTAAACCTACTAGAAAAGCTATAGCTTTAAAAAAATGGGGTTTTGGTAGTGTAGAAGCTGCTAGAAACTTTTGTCAAAGTAATAAAGAAAAAAAATAAAAACTAATAATTAAAAATTAAAACAATGGGATTTAAAATACCAAATTTTGTAAAACAAATGGGCGGATCACCGTTTCAAATTTCTTATGATGCTGCTTATGACGCGCAAAGTGATGAAAAAAAAGCTTCTCAATCAAGAGAAGAATTTAAAAAAGCAGCTAAAGCTTACAATAAAAAAGCTTACGGAACTACAGAGCCTACTAAAGCGGCTGAAAGTGGCAAATTGTCTGACGCTCAAACAAAAAGGTTGATTAAAGAAAAAATGATACGAGATAAAAAAGCAAAAGATACTTCTAGCTCAAAAACGTCGACTAAGTCTAAACCATCTGAAAACAAAGACGATAAGCCTAAAACAAAAACTCGTAAGCAAATGAGAGCTGAAAAAAGAGTTGGTAGACTAAAAAAGAAGCAAGAGAAGAAAGGAGCTTTAACACCTGGTCAACAAAAGAAACTAGACAGAAATAAGTCTAAAGCTAAAGGAGAGAAAGTACAAGAGAAAGATAAAACTAACGTTGGTAAGGCTATTAAAAAAGGAGTAGATAAAGTTAAAGATGTAGTTAAAACAGAAAAAGATTCTCCAGCTAAATATAAAAATGACGCGCAAAGAAAAGCAGCGCATGCTAGTATGGCAGAGAAAAAATAAGGAACAAAAATAAAACTGGGCGTACCATACCCAAAAGTTCCTGTAACCGAAGAAGGGGATCACTTACGTGGTCCCCTTTTTCTTTTTATCCATCACAAGCAACACAGTCTTCCATAGCGTGATTGGCAA
>Ga0181403_1000295_pt1 | contig 12124 bp, 19 predicted proteins | sample 26SPOviralmetaG_FD_130132 | JGI IMG/M metagenome (GOLD analysis project Ga0181403, IMG submission 130132) | Marine viral communities from the oligotrophic San Pedro Time Series (SPOT) site, San Pedro Channel, CA, USA - 26 SPOT_SRF_2011-09-28 | ecosystem: Environmental > Aquatic > Marine > Strait...
ATCCTGTCAGTGAACATGCCGATGGTCCGGCCAACCAATTCAATAGCCCTGATCCTCGCCCCATCAGTCTCTGCCTGATCCGCTTCCTGTGTCAGCCGTTTCAAAACCCACTCTTCCCGTCTGCGCTCTATCGTGCGGCGATCTTGCTCTATATCAGCCTGTATGGCCCGAACCCTTGCTATGACCTTGCTATTGCCTGACATCAGACGGCTGGCTGCTTCCCACCTTGTCTTGTCTGATCCATTGGGCATATAGCCTGCTTCCCTGTAGGCCTCTGCCAGCATCTTGCCTTTGGCCACCAGTTGACAGAAGGCCTCTTGCTTTTCTGTCAGTCTATCCTCTTTGCCTACCACCCTTAGATGCCCCTTACCCTTACCTGTATTCTTTCCCATTATCTTATCCCCATTAACATGCCAGCACCTTGGCGGTGGGCCTTTCGCGGTTTTGCCTGTCGGTCACCCTAGACTATCCGGCACCGTCTGAAAAGTTATCGATAACTTCACCCATACCCCTAAACCCCAATATGCCCTTAATCGCCCTCAGAAGCTCACTGACGGCCTTTAGGTGTTTTCCGGTGGTTTACTACCAAAAACTTACTCATCGCATTTTTAGCTTCCACCTTGGGTTACAGGCCACATATGAAAATAAATGAAAATAAATGTTCATAAACGACAATAAAGGGGTTCACACATGCGTCTATTGGTGTATAACCGATCTTGTCTGGTAATGGCATGTGGCTCACGCCCCCCTGACCCAGACCTCCGGAAGGTGAAACGTCCCAGCATCTGAGTGGCCTCAGCGCGATAGCGGTAAGACTGGCAAGACACCTAGCACGACCCCCAACACTGGCGCAGTAGCGTTAAGAGGGACACAAAACCTGTCGCATGGCACTGGTAGCCATGCCTGATGAGATACCGCGAAACAGGAGATTGCATGACTCAACCAACCTATCTTTTCACTGTCGCTGGAATATCACTCTACGAACACCCGACACTGGGTGATGAACATCCGCTGCTGGCAAAGCACAATGGCAAGTATGTCAGCACCGACTTCTGGGACAAGCCGGACCACGATGAAATGTCAGACTTCTGGCAGGACATGCTAGACGCCATCGTGTCGAAGGCATCCGGCTATTACTTCCAAACTGGCGAATAGGAGATTGCCAACATGAAGAACATCTATTCAGCAAACGGTCTGGCCGCTGGGTCAGACAAGGTCACGCTCTATCCGCTCAAGCCTACGCTCAAGGCGCTGGGCGAATACATCGTTAAGCATGACGCCAAGTTCGGCTATGAAAACGTCATGTATGCCATCTACAAGGGCCGCAAGTTCCATGCGTATTACACGCTGGAAGGCGGCAAGCTGGTCAAGCAAGGCACCCTGCGCCTGACCGAATACCACGCGATCTAATCGCTGGGGGCTACGGCCCCTGTGTCTACGCCTGACGCTGGCGTACTGATGAGCCGCACGGTGCGGCCTTGGCCCAAGCATGGGCGAAACACACACACCTTTTCGGGAGACCTGATATGCCTACAAAAAACACTTATGTCGATCCATTCGCCGGTAACACCATTATTTCCAACCTCAAGGGTCTTCAAGATCAGGTTGTCACCCTTCAAGGCAACAAGAAAGCCGACACTGAGGTCATCAATGGTCTGGTGATCGATCAATACGCCCAGCTTATCCCTGCCGCCATATCGGTGGGTGTTCGCGTCACCACCAAAAAGGTGGACGGTGTCGAGATCAAAAAGGGCAAGATGGTCGGCGGCAACACCGTCATCGACAATTTCAAGGGCGGCTTGACAGAAGCTGGCTTTGAAAAAGCGGTTGAAAAGAAGCGGTATGAAAACACCATCAAGGCCATTGTTTCATTCGACTGGGCAAAGAACGCCACCAACCTTACACCTGACGGTGTCAGGGCTGCATTCTCTGACGCTGGCATCACGTCTGAGGCCAAGCTGGCAGCGCATGTCAAGCAGGGTAGGGAAGCTGGTGACATGGAAGCAATGGCCCAGCGTTTGTTTGGAAAGAAGAACGCCGACGGCGGCTTCAACGCCAGCAAATATGATGCAGAGCAGTGGGCAATTTTCGACAACGAATATCGCACCTACAAGAAAATGAGGCTTGATGCCGACAAGGCGGCAGCCGAGGCAAAGGCCAAAGCAAACGACGACAATGAGGCTGTCGATAAGGTATGCGATGCCATCGACGCAGCGTAATTACAGGGGCTTCGGCCCCTTTTCTTTTGGGAGAATGACCATGACAAAACTTATCGGAATTGAGTTTTTGACGCTGACCGGCAAGTCACGGCACGGCAAGAACAAATGCCATCAACACGGTACACGCTGGCTGCTGACAGGCTCCGGCGTTTGCAAAGGCCAACCAGCTTGGATGGTCATGTCCCTGCGTTCCACAGATCAGGGCAGCCGTGATCAGCGTTGGATTTTCAAGACTGATGATCCTGACTTCATCATCACATAAAGTTCCATGTAACCTTTCAACCTTCAACCTTTATCAATCAACCTTTTGGGAGACGTTTCGTTATGAAACTTTCACTTGCTAAAGCCATTGTCGAGGCTTCATTCGACAGCCAGATTGCCAACCGCGAGAGCCGCGAGGCAGACCGCACCATCCCTTACCTGTTGTCAGGTCCGGGCATTGGCAAAACATCCACCATTCGGCAGATCGCTGCCGAGCATGACTGGGGCTGCTACATCCTCTCGCTGGCACAGTTTGATGCCGCCGAGTTGGCCGGTATCATTGCCCTGATCGACGGTGACGCTCACCGTATCATGCCTCACTGGCTGCGCCGTCTTCATGAGATGGCCGCCAGCTATGAAGTGGTTGTCTTGTTCTTGGATGAGTTGCCGCAAGCACCTGTCGCCAACATGAATGTTGGGCGTCAGCTTATAAACGAATGGCGCATGGGTGAGTTCGAGTTGCCGCACAATGTCGTGATCTGCGCTGCTGGCAACCGCATGTCTGATCGGGCTGGCACCAACAACATGCCGTCTCACCTCAAGTCATGCCTGATGTTCTTGGAGATTGACCCTGACATTGAGGACGCCATTGCCTACATGGCGGCCAACGATGGTCATCCTGATGTCATGGCATACCTTCGCGCACGGCCTGAGCATGCCGTCAAGTATGACCGTGATGCCAACGCCAACCCAGACTTCCGGTCATGGGATCGTGTCAGCACCATCCTGTCATGGAACCTGCCACCTGTGGCCGAGGCCGAGGCTATCGCTGGCACGGTTGGCCGTCCTGCCGGTGCTGATTTCAGTGGCTTCCGCAAGATGCAAGCTGACATGCCTGATGTTGACGGCATCATTGCCAACCCTGACAGTGCCGAGGTCCCGCAGGATGCCATGATACTGTACGCGCTGGCATCCGCCTTGGCATACCGCATCAACAAGTCCAACGCAGACAAGATCATGCGCTATCTCAAGCGGCTTGATCAGCAAGAGTTTGTCGGCTTTTGCCTCAAGGATGCCTACTCAAGGGACCCTGAGATCAAAAACTGTGATGCGTTCCGGCAGTGGATCATCAATGGTGGCGGTGATCTGTTTGCCTAATGTGTGAGAGGGGCGGTTCGCCGTCCCTCAAAAGTTCTATGTAACTTTTGGGAGTACGATATGACTAATGCAAATCTAAAGATGGGTCAGGCCAAAACGTCATTGCTTATCCATCAGCCTTTTTTCGGATCGGTTGCTGCCGGTCTCAACTTTGTCGAGACTGACAAGGTGCCGACTATGGCGACAGATGGCCGGTCCATTCTGTGGAACCGTGACTTTGTTGACAGCTTGGACAAGGACCATGTCATGGGCGTGATAGCGCATGAAGTGCTGCACGTTGTGTTCAAGCATATGCTTCGCATGGGCAAGCGCATCCACAAAAAGTGGAACATCTGCACCGATATCGCCATCAACGATATCCTTGTCGAGAGCGGCTTCTCTATCCCTGAGCAAGGCCTGTTCAGCACCAGCAAGCCTGAGTGGAACAAGTTCAAGGGATGGATGGCTGAGAAGATTTACGCCGAGATGCCTGAAGATGATGTGCCAGAAGATGGTCCGGCATGGGGCGAGGTCATGCCCATGCAGGGTGAGGACGGCAGCGAGATGTCCGAGGCTGAGACCCAACAGGTTGAGGCCGACATAGACATCAAGGTCATCGTGGCTGCTGATGCTGCCAAGTCCTGTGGCAAATTGTCGGCATCTATCGATCAGCTTGTACAGGTCATGCGCCGCTCACAGGTTGACTGGCGTGATGTTCTTGACCGCTTCATTGGTGGTGATCAGCCTGATGACTACACATGGCGTCGGCCTCAGAAGAACGCATGGTTCAATCAGGGCATCTACATGCCTAGTGTTGATCACATGGGTGCCGGTGACATCATCGTGCTTGGCGACAGTTCTCGCTCAGTGACTGATGCTGAATGGTCTCACTTCCTTGGTGAGATCAATGCAATCAGTGAGGATCACAAGCCCCGATCTGTCACGGTGATCACCTTCGACACCAAGGTTCAGACCGTCAAGCGGTACGAACAGGGTGAGGTCATCGAAAAGGTCGGGCTTGCTGGCAGGGGTGGCACACGCATCAAGCCAGCCTTCGATTACATCGATGAGCATCAGTTGCCTTGTGACAACTTGGTTGTCCTGACTGACCTTGAGATCATCGACTTCCCCGACAAGCCGGACTATCCGGTGCTTTGGGTATCAACCGACATTGGCTCCGACAAAGCCCCTTGGGGTGAGGTTGCCATTCTGAAAATGGGAGACTGATATGTATACACCAGAACAGCACAAGTTCCTGTCCTTCGCGGCAGAACAGATCGAAAAAGCCAGAAAGGAATGGGATGCGCCCCATTCCTATCTTAAACATCTTAAGAACGGCTCTAAGTATCGCATGTCTGGTAATGCCAAAGACTTTGACAGCAACCTAAGAGATATCCACCGAGATGCATCTGATGCCTTTTGGGAGTATCTGAACAACCTTCATCATGCCATGGTGTCCATACGCCAAGATCGCAAACCTTGCTCAAGTGTTGATACTTATATGCCCATGGCCAAGCACAGCAGGATCACCCGAAATGCTGTTGGCACCACCCTTGACAGTGCATTTCCCCGTTCAAGGTTTGACGTTCACATCAAGGGTGAGAGCGAGAAGCATTCAGAGATTGGCGTCGAGCCTGATGGCAGTGATTACTGGAAGCGCAATAATGTGGTGGTGTCTCAGGCATGGTCTAAGACTGTGTATGAGCGTGGTATACCCATCGTAAATTCTCCTCAAGGTTTGCGCTTTATTCTGTCTGCAAAGCCAGAGGATGTTCGAGGCGTTACTGAGGAAACAAGGGTTTTTCAAGTGAAGGCTTTTGGTATTCATGAGAAATCAGCTTTCCGAGATGACGGCTGGCTTATGGTGCTTGGCAACAGTACAAAAGGGATGCCTGTATGGGATTATACTGAGACCCAAAAGAAGTACGCACAGAACAACGTGCATTCCTTCAACACTGATCTGACAGCTTGCAGGGCCTTGTTTAATCGAAGGATTAAGCAGTTTGTCCTTGATCAGTTCGACATCTAAACAAGATTGGGGGCGGCTATGTCGCCCTCAAAAGTTCTATGTAACTTTTGGGAGAATGAGAATGACTGAAGAACAAGCCAAAATTTGTGAGGCTTTCGCTGATGCATATCGCGATGCTGTGGATACCTGCAAGTCTATGTCTGATTTGGATATTCATATCCGAGAGGAGATGGCTGACAAGGGTTATGTTATGATTGATGAGGATCGTGCAAACGACTTCCGCAATTACGAGAGGAGAGACAATGCCTAGCACATCAATGGAGGGGGCAAGGTTTGAGGTTCTGAAAGATGGCTTCATCCTTGGACAATTCAAACATCTGGATTTTGCTTTGATGTTTGCAGACCTATTGGACGGTGGCGTTTGGAAACCTGACGGCACCCATTCGATCTATGACCGCGAGAACGGTTGGATACAAGAGAGGGAAATTATGATCAATCACCATAACGCGCCAGAGTTCGCCTATCTCGGCTTCACCTACAAGCCCTGCATCGAGTATGAAGATAATGAGGGCATCCGCAAAGCAACCCACTATGTCCATCGTAATGGGCAAGAGCGGCACGACTTCATCATCAACGCATCACCCTATCACTGGCTTACTCTTGATGAGTTCCAGCATGAGGTTGATATGCGTTGCAGTGGTGTGCCTCTGGTGACCGAGGACGAGGTTCAGGATCAATATCTGGCTGACGGCCTCAAGGCATCAACCCTTGTGACCGTGATCACTGAACTTGCCAATGGGGACTTGGACCCAGCAGAGTTCCGCAAATTTGTTTTATCTCAGGGAGATGATGATGGAGACGATTAAGCAACTGTTCTTCTGGTCCTTCGTTGTATTCTTAGGGCTGATGATAGCTACTGCCGGTGCAGGATATGTCGAGAACCCAGACAACAACTTCTGGGTCGGCATAGGCATCCTTTATAGCGGTATGGGCGTGTTTATGACTGGTATCATTCAGATGGTTCGGAGAGACAAAGATGACTGACAATCTCAACATTCAAGATGCCAAAGAGGCATACATCAAAGAGTGTCACGAGGTTGGGGCAATGCCTCGCATGGTGACATACATGACCTTTGACAAATACAGTGAGCAGTACACCGTTGGAAACACAACAGACGGTGATGTTGCAGACCTATACCCAAATGGTTCTGTTGTTCGTATGCACTGGAACTTACCGAAAAGCTGAGGGGAGGTTGAACGGTAGCGCGAGGCTGCCGGTGAAAGTGTGTCGTGGCCCCTCAGTATTCCCAACCACGATACACACCTCGCCCAAATAAAAAGGGGTGGCCTTTTAAGGGGCCACCCCAGTTTGTACTTGGGAGGAAAAATCACGATATGATCGCAATATCAAAAGTTATATATAACTTTTCCCTTGTCAACAACTACTATCATCTTCTTTTCAAAATGGCGTGTCATACGATGGCGGCGTCAGATCCTCAAATGGATCATCCCTGTCCTTGCTGTAGGTAGAGGTTACAGGATCGAAATACAGGCTTGTCTTGCCCTGCTGACCCACCCATGAAAACCTACACTTCCATATATGAATTTCGCTCTCAGTGCCTTCCGGTTGCGGTCTATGTACCGTCAGACCAACATCGGCTTTTGAGAACCATGCGGCAGAACCAGAGATGTCATATCCCTTTGGTGGTGGCACATTCCCATCTGCATCACGCATCATCTTTGTTGGGTGCGCCACAAACCAGAGATGTATCCCATGTGACTGAGCAAACACCCGCAGCTTTGTCAGCATGTCTGATATCCAATCTGTCTCTGGGATATCCCTGTTCTTCGATATGTAATTGTAAGGGTCTATGATCGCTCCCTTGATGCCGTTACGCATCACCGCAACCTTCAGCCTTTCGATTATCCCATCGACTGTCGCCATCGATCCATCAGCCTGATACACAAAAGAAAAATGGTTTTGCACAAATTGCTTGCCCTTTTCCAGTTCCCCCTTTGTCATGCGTGGCGTCAGCCCTTCAAAGAACGGCTTCTCAAAATACTTCGATATCAGCTTTGCTATATGCAATCGTGGTTCGTTCTCAAACGAACAGACCCCAAACTTCCAATCATGTCTGACGGCTAGGTTTACCATCAACTGGTCAATCAGTTCTGACTTGCCGCATGATGGATGCCCAGTGACGACTGTAAGCTGTCCTTCTACAACGCTGTAGAGTTCATCAAGGTTCGGATACCCAGTGCCTAAACCCCTCGCCATTCCCTTGTCGTATATCTCGTCCAGTTCCTGATAGAAGTGAGCGGCATCGTAAAGACCCGCAACAGGCCAAGGCTTACAGAACGCCGTGATGTCGTTCAGTTTCTTTGCGCCGTGCTTCATCAGCACATCGTTGGCATCCTTGCAATCCTCTGGATATTCGACTTTCCAACAGCGGTCCCTGCCTATGCGACGAGCAATCTCTTCAGCCATGGCTTGGCCCGGACCATCTGCGTCTGTTGCAATAATTATTTTGCCAGCCTGATCAAGTTCGTCCTTAGCGTCCCACAGAAATCGAAACTTGTTGTCTTCCTCGGGATTAATATCGTTGTCTACAACCTTCATCACTGCGCCGTTAGGCACAGACACGACGCTGGTCCAGCCAGCCTCGACAAATGATGCCACATCCATTTCGCCCTCACAGATGATCATGTCACCATCAGGCTGCACGTTATCGATGTTGTAAAAAGATTGTGGGCTGCCGCTGCACGAAAAACCCTTCTCAGAAATGCTACGAATTTTAGAAGCGTAATTCGTTCCCTTGCTGGTATACGGGAACACAACGCACTCGGTTTCTTTTTCGACAGAACGGATGTAAGTGTTCGATGTTTGTAGATTTAGTGTCTCTGCTGTCTTCTTCGATATGCCCCTAGTTTTCAGCCAAGCCACTGATTTATTTGAAAGTTCCATGTAACTTTCTTTGGATACCAGTTGCATATAAGTTCTCCTCGCTCGTACTTCTCTCGTTTCTATTTTTACTTTTCCAGACTCCTCGCAGTGGTGGCAGTTATAGAGAACCTGATCAGGTTCCACGTTAATCGCCATGTCTTTCGCCTTTTTGTTTCGCCGTTCAGACGAACAAAATGGACACCTGACCCTGTGCTGGCCGGTGCCTAATCTAGACGCATCATTTTGTAGTGAATTTTCTGCTTTCATATCATGTCCCTCCAAGAACAGGTCCAAGACTATGTCCAGAGGAAGATGATGTCAACAATCCCAACAGCAGTGTTTGTTGTACCAGTCGTTACTACAGGTGAATGAAGACCGGTTATAATCACTTGCTATATATTATAATATAATATGATTTTAACTTGCCTCTAAATACTCCGGCATTAAACCATCTTCGATGGGGCAAACTCTGATCACTGACCTTGGTCTTTCTTTATCCAATCCCCAGAAAATATTTTTATGTTTCACCTGTCTGTCGTTTTTGTAGATGAACCCCTGCATCAAATCCAATATCAGGCTTTCATCTAGGTCGGGCCTTCGGCTGGCATAAAATATTCTCATGCAAACAGTCAGATCACCTTCCATCATCTCGTCTAGCTTTGGGCATTGTGAGTGAAAGGTCTTCTCGTATCCTCTGGCTTTGTCGCTCTTGATGAGGGCCGGTCTGCTGCCGAATGAAACAATCTTTCTGCTGTTAGCTTTTGAGGCTGGCTCCCCCTCAATAATGAACTGACAATAATTTGAAGTCATTTAAAAACACCTATTGACATATATAAACAAACAGACTAGAACGGCATTGTACTTGGGAGAGTATAGATGAAAATTACGAATGATTATGGGCTGCCTCAGTCCTTTGTCAACTTTGCACGGAATGACAAATATTCCAAAGGCAAGGCTGACATATCAGTTACTTCAGTTATCGACAGTCCTCGCATAAGGCTTATGCGTGACCGGCATCGTGATCACATGACATCTGATGTCAGTGATATGATCTGGCCACTCTTCGGCACTGCTGTGCATCACGTTCTTGAGACGGCATCGTCTGATGATGATGTCACGATAGAAGAACGGCTATTTGAAACCGTGAATGATTGGGTTCTGTCTGGGGCTATTGACCACCAGAGAACCGATGGCGATGCCATACGCATAAGTGACTACAAGGTCACTAGTGTGTGGTCTGTGATACATGGAAAGGTAGAGTGGGAGTATCAGCTAAACTGTTACGCATACCTTGTAGAGCATGCCAAGAAAATGCCGGTCAAATCGCTACAGGTCGTGGCGATACTTAGGGACTGGAACAGAAGGGAGGCTGGACGCCGCCCAGACTACCCACAAGCCCCTGTGATCACCATAGACGTACCCCTGTGGCCCAAGGCCAAGAGAGGCCGCTATGTGGTCGACAGAGTGGCCTTGCATCAAGAGGCCCAACTTGCCTTCGACTTGGGTGCGGAACTGCCTTTGTGCAGCGATGAGGACAGATGGAAGCGCGGCGAGGCATGGGCTGTCAAGAAGAAGGGCAACAAAAGGGCGCAGAGGGTGTTCGACAATGAAGCCTCAGCGCAAGATTTTATCGGAGATAAAGAGAATTTGGAGATAGAACACCGTGAAGGTGAATATGTCCGATGTAACGGCAACTACTGCGGTGTTGCCACGTTTTGCTCACAGTATACAGGAGATCAAAAATGAGCAGTATTTGGGAGACCTTGTCCAAGGTCGATGTTTCGGAACATACGGAACAGAAGAATGGACTAACTTATCTAAGTTGGGCATGGGCGTGGGGGAAGGTGAAAGATCACTATCCACAAGCCAAGTTCATCAAGCACATATGGACCACCGAGACCTATCTGGATAATCCAGACCGGCCTGACCGTGGCTTGCCATACACGAGAGATGAACACGGCTATTCGTATGTCATGGTGACTGTTCGTATTGGTGATGAAGAGCAGACTGAGTTGATGCCTGTTCTTGATTACAAGAACAAGGCCGTTCAGAACCCAGACAGTTTCCAAGTCAATACGGCCTTGCAGAGATGCTTGGCTAAATGTTGTGCCATGCACGGACTTGGCCACTACATCTATGCCGGTGAAGATTTGCCCCAAGGTGGGGGCGTAGACCCGAATGTAACGGTGACGCTTGAGTCTCATGACGGCAAAGAAAAAACAGTCGAGGGCATGGACCTGATTGCCGAGGTCTTTGAGACATTCATACCTGACTGTGCAGATGTCGATACTCTTCGGGAGTTTTGGGGAAAGAACAAAGACGCCCTAGAGATACTGAAGAAGGGCAACGATAAGCTGTACCAAAAAGTTCTAGGTAACTTTACGGCTCGTAGTGAAATGCTGAAGAAAAAAGGAGAAAAGGAATGACTGATTATCCACCGTCCGGTGTGTTGTTTGCCAACAAGAAAAAGACAAAGCCCACCTCACCTGACTACACGGGCAACCTTGAGTTGTCTGATGAGGTCGTTAACGATCTTGTTTCTCAGATGGAAAGGGGTGTCGAGAAGCCAAAGATATCTCTTGCTGGATGGAAGAAACAGGCCAAGAAGACAGGCGATACGTTCTTGTCTTTAAGAGGGTCAAAGCACGAGGAGAAGGGTCAGTATCAAAGCAAGCCTTCGACTGTGACCATTGAAGATGACATTCCGTTCTAAGAGGATCAGGTCAAAGAAATATCTACAGTCCTTGCGAGGTACGCCTTGCTTGGTCTGTGGGTATGGCGCAGAGGCGCATCACGTTATGTTCTCAGAGCCTAATGCTATGGGAATGAAAGTGGGAGACAACTGGTGCGTTCCTCTGTGCCACTCATGTCACATGACACTTCATCATTTTGGTGATGAAAGAACGTGGTGGGATCTAAAGGGAATCGATCCCATTGAGTGGGCTAAGGATAACTGGGGTAAGTTTAATGAAAAGGAAAAGGCCAAATTACACTTACGAGGTAACGGTGATTGAGGAATACACCAGAACCTACACGGTTAGAGGTGATGATGAAGTCCATGCATTTGAAAGGGCAGAGGAGATGATCCGCAATAAACAGTTAGCCATGTTGAAATTCAAAAAGATTTTGGGTGACATCCACCACATTCATAGTGAGGAGGTTTTCAATGGAAGAGATTAGAGACGCAGCGGTAAACTTTGAGGCTGTCAAAATATCTATGTCGCAAGACAAGAATGGCATCACTCTTCGTCTGTCGCTGCATCCAAATGAATGCCCACCCAGCTTGCATACAGATTGGGTAGGCTCTCGCTACATGGTGGCGATGGTCAGGCTAAACGATCAGGATGAACCAGAAGTATCTGATCAACAGAGGGAGATAAAAACCATGATTGCCAGCGCAGGGATGCTTTGCAGGAACGAGGAGTTTGCAGTGTTTCTCGGCGTGTCTGGTGGAGAAGATGCCGTCGCCAGCGTTCTGAGGAACAGGCTAGGTATCAAGTCTAGGTCTGAGTTCAATAATAATTCAGAGGCTAGAGAGAGGTTCAAAAATTTAACCGAGGAGTATCAGAAATGGAAAAAGCTAGGGATGGCAAGGTAGAGGTTGAACTTCTAGACGTAAATGGACTGGCATCGATGCTATCCATGTTCCCTCTC
>Ga0181403_1000298_pt1 | contig 12033 bp, 11 predicted proteins | sample 26SPOviralmetaG_FD_130132 | JGI IMG/M metagenome (GOLD analysis project Ga0181403, IMG submission 130132) | Marine viral communities from the oligotrophic San Pedro Time Series (SPOT) site, San Pedro Channel, CA, USA - 26 SPOT_SRF_2011-09-28 | ecosystem: Environmental > Aquatic > Marine > Strait...
GTTTGGGGAGCCAACTGCGTTCGCGTACACCCGATACAAGACTGACTCGGGCGGTAGGATCTGCAAGCACTTTACTACATCCTCCACTACTCTCTTAAACAGCATCATAGATGCGTGGGTCACATCATAGATGGCGTTGTTGCCACCTGCAATGGCCTGCTCTCTCACCCCAACCAAGTCCTCGCTCTTTGGTGTCGAACCATCCATAGCCTCGTTGATTCCCGTAGCGTCACGGATCATGCGGAGATAGTGGTTGTACAAACCAATAAGCTGGTTGATGTTGCGGATGGTATTATCCAGCGGACGAACGGGTGGGTTTTGGAATCCACCCTCTGGGTTCTTGCTCCTGTAGTAGAAGACACCAGTCTGCTCGTAGATGTCTTGGATCTCCAGTGGTTGGAGCTCCCCGCCCCTACCGAGCTGAACGTTGTCAAGCCCCTCGATGTCTACAATCAATCCATCAGGCTTGGCCTTGGCGACCGCCTGCTGGATCTTCAAGTGGGTAAGCTGAAGCTGGTCTGCAAAACCAGTGATGCTGCCCACAATAGACTTAGGCATCATGCGACGGAGATTCGTGGCTGACACAGAGTATGACAGACGAGCCTTGCTGATGTCGTGGATGTTCTTGGGCACGTTGGTCTTGATGCCGTACCCATACACGTAGTCGGTACCTACAATGTACTTGCCTCCGTACACTGTGGCATTTTCCATCTTGTGAGACTTGCGCTCAAAGACAGAGCTCTTAGGTGCGCTGTAGTCTTCCCCCTTGAAGAAAAAGTTTGTGTTTCCGAAGCGGTTGTCCTTGTCCTCGAAGTACATGCAATCCACAGAGAGAAACTCGAAGTCTAAGATTTGGATGCGGTACTCATCATATCCGTAGGACATCCGATCTCTTTTGTCGTCATAGTGTTTACGACCAAACACAGAGGAGTCGTTGTTGAATTTACCAGACACCTGCTTGGCAATCTTCTCGAACTCCTCCTCCTCGAACTCCCCCATAGCTGTACGCTTGAGCTCTTCAATGGTGATGGTCTTAACGTGACCCGCATACACCAAGTCCTTAAAGTTGGGGTCTTCAGTGTAGCTGTGTACAAAGTCACATGGGTCGACGTAAGCTGTAACGATTCCGTGGTTAGGATCGTTCTCGCGCTTCACCACCGACAGGCCCAACGTCACGAGATCATTAACACAACGTCTAAACGTAGAGTCATTGAAGTCGTTCCAAGACAGAGTCATGTTGGTAGCAACCTGGGCCGCGACCTCGGCGTCTGTCTTAATGTTGGTGTCCAAGAAAATCTCTGCCTCCTCCAGTGTGTCTGGAATCTGGCTGGGATCCTCGGACATGTTGATGCCAGACTGTTTCATCTGAGCATACAAGTCCTTGTTCTGAACCTGCATCTCAAGCTTGCGCTTCTTAGCATCCTTCTCGCTGCTAGACACAGGGTCAATAGCTTGAAGATTTGGGTACGGCTCGGAAGACAGGATCTTGTTGACTACAATCTTTACGAACTTGGGGATGATGGGTACAGGAGCCCAATCAAGGTTGAGCAACGTACCGTCTCCGTTGTTCGGGTCAAGACTGTTTAGGATCTGCTTGTAGATAGTCGTGTCCTGAGTCCCGTTTGCGTAGTCACGGTTTCTCTCAAATTCTTTACGACGTTTTCTGTATGTCCCAGATTCGTCATCTACCTTACCCCAGTTACCCTCAATCGCTTTTGCGTACTTTAGCCCATAAGACTTCTCAAGCTTTTCTTGAGCAGGAGCAAGCGGATCAGGAAAGGTACTGGATTTTTTATTCGCGTTAGAGTAGGACATTTACAGTATTCCTTTATCTAGCAAATATAGTGTAAATTAAGTAAGGCTTAGGCGTTGGGCTTGAAGCGCCTGAAGAACTTCTTGTCGTCAAACTTGCTTACCTTCTTTTCAACCCTCACCTTCTGCGCGGCCAACAGCGCAAGACCTGAACTAATGGTCAAGTCAAACTTAGTCCTCTTGTCAATGCGATACCCAATCCAATCCTCCAGGGTTCTGTTGAAATACATATTCCCAACACTACCGTCTTCTCTTTCCCCGACGTGATCAAAGATGTATTGCTCGATTGCTTGAGCGTGAGCGTGGATGACATCCTGAGAGTTAGATGGGATACCCTTAGTCCTGACATTGCTGCTGCTGCCTGGGGGCTTCAGGTGATCTGGCCTGTTCATTACGTAGCCATCGTAACCCCTTGACTCAAAGTATCTTACGATGCCGTACTTATTGTTTTCAATTAAGAGTGGGTAACCGTAGAAGAAAGCTGCCATCAGAACATCTTCGTAGAAGATCTTGGCCAAGTCAGGACGTGACGCATACTCTACAACAAACATGTTGGACGGGTGTGTCTCCGTCATGCTAAACTTGTTGTACAGATGCAGGGCACCCTTAGAGCCACGGCCATCAACCGTGGCGTCAAGGTCATACGAGTCGACACCGCCGCAGCCTAGGTGACCATGAGGTGGAACCTTCTTGCCCCCCTCTTCCTTGACTTTATTGCGCATCTCTGTAGGCGGCATCCAAGATGTGCGAAACCTGCCATTAGGGTCAGGGGTAAACGCCACTTCCTTGTCCATCTCCTTCCATAAGAAGTTGCCACGTATCACTGGGTTTGGATACAGATCTTCGTTGCTGTCTATCTGCTGATAGATCTTGCCGATGTTAAAGATGCTCGCCTCTACACTGTCCCTAAATGCTTCCTCTTCGGTAAACGGAAACTGACGAACCACCTCGTTCAGCTCCGAGGCATCAGACTTCAAAGAATCTCTTTCGTTCTTCAAGTAGGTCTTGGCCCCCTGCATGATGTCTTCTCCGTCAAGGCCAGGTATAGCTTCTTCAGGATCTAAGACAACTGGGTTACCGTACTTGTCGAAGAAGCCCTCAAGGGCGTTGTATGCTGGGATGAACAAACGATACAAACCGCTCTTGGTTCTGCCGTTTGCATTGCGTTCGTTAGGGTTGCTGTCCTCCCATACAGCTTTGTACTCCTTGCCCCCCTTGTCCATGGGGTTTACAGTAGAACCCACCAGAGCCTTTCCCACAATCTTCCTACCCACAATAAGACACGTGCGCTCAATACGCCAAGCCTCCCTAATGTCGACAGGCTTCTCCCACTTACCCGCCTCATCAAGGTAGAGCATGTGGAGCTTCTCACCATCGTATGCGTTATTGGTGGTATTCTTCCAGTTGATTATCGTATTAAGAGCGTCGCCCTTCTGCGAAGTCTTATTCTTCTTCGTGATTCTCTTACTCGGCTCGCGAAAAGCCAGCTCCATGCGCGGATTGGTCGTTCCATCTTGAATGGGTTTGAAGAAGAAGGGGTACGATTTAAAAATCGAAACAACCTTCTTCATGAATATATTCTCCTGGGAGTCCTTACCCGTCTTAGACTGTATCCCTAGAAGCTTGTCTTTAACTTGCGTAGCTTCGTCCACAAGAACAGAACTGCATACATTGGTATAGCCAGAACGACGACACTTAGTATAAAGCTGACCGATGCAACGGGGGTCAACTTCGCACGCAGCCATGTGGAGAAAGATCTCACGCTGGAAGGCAAGGTACGAAGGAAATCCGATATCGATTTTCGACCACTGGAGAAACATGTAGTGCCTGCCCGTGATGTACGTAGGGACGCCATGATTGTAAAACCAAACACCGTTACGCCTCCGCTCAAACTCCCCCTCGATGAAACCAGAAAATTTCCTGCGGAACTCCGAAGGCTTCTCGTACCACTCATCCATACTTCGTATCTTCTGCAACTCTTCGGGCATAGGAATGCGTCGCCACAGTTGCATAGATTTTGATTGGTCATGGAAGAGTATTTCAGATCGCTTTGGTTTTTTCGGGAGGACAACAAGAATCCCATGGAGTTCAATACTCTCGCCCACCGAACCGTTAGGGTCGATCTTAATCCCCTGATCTTCATATCCATCTACGTCGATTAAAGGAGACATTGTTTATCGGCCCTGAGAAGCGTATGGCTTCTTGTAGCTCTTAGACGCTTTGTTCTTAGACTGCTTAGTCTTGGCGTGCACCCCCTTGCGACGAACACGCTTCTTCTTGTAGTTGTTTACTTGTACCTTGGCCATTGTATTTAATTTGTACGCCCGACAGGATTCGAACCTGTGACCGTTTGCTTAGAAGGCAAATGCTCTATCCAACTGAGCTACGAGCGCATAGGTTTATTTTTTATTCCAAGCTTCCTCCCAGAATTTGAAGTCAGGCTTGTTCCTTTCGAGCACGATATCCTTCCAATCACTTTGAGAATCTTTCGGCGAACCCTCCTGAGTAGTCTTTGTCTTCTTCGATTTTTCCATTCTCGCTTAACTCTTTGATCATTTGCTCAAGCTTCTGTCGCTCGATGATTAACTCCTTACAGTCCACTGCTGTCTGCTTGACGGCTTGCAGCTCAGCTTTGCGGGCTGAGCCTCCAGCCTCTGGGTCTACTGGCTTCTTGACTTCCTCAATCATGTTGTCGATGGCAACAGCCATGCTGTTCATGAGGCGAGAAGAAGCGTCAAGCGTTGTGAACTTCTTGCGTGACAAAGTTTACGTATAAAGGTGTTTTCTCTCCGAGGTATGATCCTACTACATTGTAGTCTAGAAACTCTACCGCGTCTTCATAGTCGATGCCGTCTTTCATTAGGATCTCTACCATCTTGTTGATGTCATATACGGCGACCACGTTGGCTCCGTAGGTACAGCCAACAAGGGCGTCATCAAATCCGTCTGCTGTGAGGCACTCCTCTTCTTCGAGGATCTCCATCAGGTATTCCTTTCCAATCATGACTCTACGTATAAGAAATCCTGGGCACGAGTTCTGTAATACTCCTTGCCGTCGATCTTGATGCGGTAGTCCATCTTATTAGGGAAGCCAACTACATCTCCGACCTTGACTCCAAGATCTTCAATCCACGGAGCCGTAAACGCAACACGGCCAGTCTTTACTGGCTTCTCCTTGAGCTCCACCAGTTCTATAATCTTGCTATCCTCCTTTACCTCTTCCTCTACTGGCTCAAGCAACCCCCATCCCCCGAGCGGCACAATGTCTCCATCTGCGCTCTTGTACGCAATAGCCTGTGATTCGGTTGCTGTTGCGGGATGGTAGTTAACCAGGTAGTGATCGTCCTCTTCGGTAAGGGCTTGGCCCCCGTTGATTACTACAAGGTGATGAAAGTACAGGGTGTCTCCAGGTTGAGCACCGATGTCGTACTTGGCTGGTGCTGAGATGATTGGGCCTTCTGTAACCCTGTGTTCAAACTCGTTGTACTTCGTGTCAACGTACAGCTCGACACCGTTGTCCAGAGTCATTGTGTCGTTGAGCCTTTTCTTGAGCTCGACGACAAACTTCTTGAGTGATCGCATATTAAAAGTTTAAATCAAATTCCAGAATGCAGGGCATCTCATCAATGGCTTTCCAAAGGAGTGTCCCCTCATCTGTTTCAATGTACACAAGGTACCGCTTCTTGTTGTACTTCACAAGAGCTTTTTCATCTTCTAGTATCGCAGACACCTTGCCTCCCCCCGCTCTCATGCCTACATAATAGGCCATGGCATCTTTAGGGTCACGACCTATGATGATCTTTCTAATCAGACCCTCATCCATAACTGAAATGTTTTTTAATTCAGTTCAAAGATATGTCAAGACCATCTAACAGGTCTCCTAGGTCTGGCTGCTGAGAGTGATACGCTTCATCCATGATGCCCTTCATGATCTCGTACTCCTCGTTTCCATCAATGTTAAAGCTGTACATAGAGCGCATATTCACATTGCCGCTTGACTCTCCTGAATCGGCAATATCCTCAAGGTCTGATTCGTCCATGACACCGATAAACATAGCTGCCATCACCCTGTGTGACATGTTGTTTTTTTCTACGAGGCTCTCGATCTCCTTGATAAGATGGTAGACCTCCGCGATGAATGTAATGTCTTTCTCTTCCATGGCTATATCTTTGTTCTAAGATACGAATTTAATTATGCCTAAGTCCAAGGTCCGTAAGACCAGATTGTTCAGGGAGTTTTCACGACTCGATCAAAAGTACGTGAATAGAAACTACCTCAAGTACTACAGGTCCACAAAGCTAGAGTTCTGTGACACCAGAGATATTTCAAGCAGTCATTTAGACTTTTTAGTATGGGCCTACGACCTGGAGTTCTTTACCAAGGACTTCGCCTCAGAGGACTACGACATGAACAAGAAGAAGCTGGGGGAAAGATTCCTATATCCACTGATGAACATGGGGTTTATCTACAAGCACTTCGACAGGCTGACCCCCAGTCAGACTGCGGAGGATCATCTGTTCCGTGACGAGACCAAGATGAACTATCGAGTACGATATGCTATAACGCAAAAAGCCCGCTTGTTAGTGCAGGCTTTTTACAGAAGATTAGAGAACTGATCAGGTCAGATCGTCAAGATCCGAATAAGCGGCTTCAATGCTTTCTATAGAACCGCCAAAGGATTTAACTCTGTCCTGAAACTTCTTGATGGTTCTAGACTCAAACCCATAAGTCGCCTGCAAAGAAGTAACCTCGGTTAGCGTGCAAGAGTTGGACTCAAAGAACCCGTTCTCTCTCTCGACTCTTCTACCAAGATCTCTTACTGCGTTTCTATCGGCCTTCTGTTCAGTGATGCCGCTCTGTAGAAAAGACACTGTGCATCCTGGGGATTCCATCTTGCCACCTTCAATGGCAATCCTTGACCCCATTTTAGCCCTGATACTCTCTTCGAGAGAGTACACAAGGGCGCCTGAAGATACTGTGAGTCCGATACCAAGCATTACTGAGGCTCTTCTGTGTTGTTAGTCTCTGGGAAGTACTCTGGGTGAAGCGCCTTACATACAGCTGACCACTCTTGAGCAGCTGAAGCCGACCCAAAGTGGTGAACACCCATAGGCTTGCACCAAACCATCTGAGCATCCCAGCTTTCATCGGGCTCTCCATCCCAAAACACATCGACGTGATAGTTGTCTGAAATCACAGCCTCGCTCAAAACGTTTCCGTCAGAGTCATAGGTGGCTGGAGTCGTAGCGATATTACCAAGCCTTACAATAGCATGGTCGTGAGTTGCCTCACCCTCATCGTCTGTCCCGAGGGCATTGATCTTGGCGGATGCGGCAGACTTACTGCCGAACTCGTATTTGCGAAATTTTTTCATTTTACGATGTTAAAGATACGCATTCTGCGTCAGTGAGTACTCTGTCAAAAACCATGACGTTTTTGATCTTCGTTGAGGCGCCCTTTCCGCTGAGATCAACTCTACTGATGATGTCAAAGTCTTTGTCCACAAAGTCAGCAACCTCAGAGCCGTTCTTAAAGATCTTGATTCGGCCAGTATCATAAACTCTCTTGAAGATAATCTTAGGTGTAGACAAGTCAGTAGCCTGGGCTGCTGGATTAGATCCTGTGTTGAGGTTGACCGTCGCGTTCTCGTTGTTTGAAGCGTAGATATACAGCCTTCTAAAATTTGCCTGAGAAGGCCTGTAGACTCTAAAGGCACCAAGGGTGCTTGAGTCTCCACCGAACTTGACATTCGGTGTCGAGTCGTGTCTTATCAAATTCACGTTGTCTGCAAATTCGACAAAGCAAGTGACGTCCTTTCCATCGCAGTAGTCACTAATATAGAGCGGCTCAGTCTGTTCATGAGCTCTAGTTACACCGTTTGTCGTTCCATAGTTAGGGATGTACGATGTTGCAAACTGAGCATTGTCTTCAACCTGAGCGCCCCAAATAACAACACCATTGGTGCTGTTGCCAGACCCACTAAATACGTTGGGGGAAGTTCCAGCGCTATGTGTTGGTGAGCTGCTGAATCTCAGATAAGATTCTGAGCTTGAGCCTTTGTACTCTCCAAAAATCTGACATCTGTACCATCCATTTTCAAGCTGTTCAATTTTTGCATCAGGATCGTACTTCGTGGAGTCGTTGTTGTTGTCACCAGACTGGTAGAAGTTGGCAGTATTCCAAGCCACGCTGTTGGCCACTACGCTTCCGCTTCCAGTAAGCTCAAAGGTGGCGCGAAGTCTTGAGGCCCCAAGAGATAGGTGAAAGAATGTATGGCCTTCTGGCTTGACAAACACACTGCCGTTGAGCCACTGATCGGCAGTACCCCACGCTATCGTGCTACTCAGGTGGTGATCTGTGGACGTCGAATTTGCAGCGATCTTTGTAGCATTCTTTAAACCCTCAGGACTTGTGGTGTGGTTCTGAGTAAGGGTCATCGCGTTGTTCGTCCAGTAGGTTTGCCTAAAGTCCTCAGAGTATCTGATCTCATTTGTTCTCTGCGGCTCAAGCAAAAGAGCGGGGCAGCCCTTGACGTCGTAAGAGTAGTCGAAGCGAGGCTCGTTTTCTCTAACCCCATCAACAGCCTCAAATGATGTCGACTCCATGTAAGCCGTAGGCACCAACCCCATCTCAAACTGAGAGTCTGCAATGTAGATAGTACCTCCACTGTTTTGATCGCCATTCGCATTTCTAGCTTGGATGCGGGGTCTTTGACCCGTCATATTTGACGAGTTGGTGATAGAACATCTGTACCAACCGCCCATAGACATTTTCTCAATCTTTCCAATAGGAGTGGTACCTGCGGTAGTGTCGTTGTCACTCACAGAAAACACGGCTCCGTCTCCAGAGAGAGTGAATACCGCACGTCCATGAGCAACCTCTGGGGTTACAAGTTGACCGTTCTCATAAACACCAGGTGTCCAGATACCTAGATGAAGAGTGGTAGTTCCTTCGGCTTTGGCGAACACAGACCATGTCCAGTTCTCATTGTTGGTTGTGGTGATAAGACTTTCATCGGACCCAAACAAATAGTTGTTGTTAGTCCCGAAAACAAATTTGTAAGCATTATTCTTGCCGCTGTAAGAAGTGTGACCACCAGCGATGCTTTCGGTTCCAGACATGTACCAAGAGCTATGATCGAACTCACTTGAGTAGCGCATCATATTCTTGCGGCCCTTTTCGATATACCCTTCAGGGTTGATCCTAGTGGCTGCCTCGTTGCTTCCTCTTACCAGTTCAAAGTCAGCTGGCATCTGAGAGACTTCTTGCACAGAAACAGACCTTAAAAAGAACTCATAAGCTTGCTGCACGTTATTGATAGTCGGAACGTGTCTTGCAATAACAAGGTCGTCATCTGTGGCCTTGAAGTAAAACACATACTTACCGCTTGGGTCGTGAGCAGACGTATTGTCAGTGTGACCGATAATGAGGTTATCTGAACCGTGACCGACCTTTAAGCCACCTTCAAGGACATACACATCAATAATGACTCTGTATTTTTTACCTGCGGTAAAAACATTATCCTGCCTAATTCTAGAGTAGTTGTTGGAGGCATCGCTGGTGGAAGAAAACCTGATGGTCTTGTCTGTCTGAACATTGATCGCTGATGGTCCGTCTGTTTGAGTGGCCCAACTAGTGACACCGTTTTGGAACGTACCATCGGTCGTCAGCTCTGTATCTACAAGCCCCTTCTCTTCTGGCTTGAGGTTGTAGATTTTTCCGTTCTTACCTGCAGCCCCCTCCAGCGAGGAGATAAAGACTGCGTCATCGTATAAGCTCATTTGTTTTTTGTTTCTTAGAGTTCTGTGAGATCCTCGCATTCTTCATCGCTCAAAGCGACAGGGAATACCATTACTTGATTGTATCGTGCTTGTGCTGATCCGTAGTTCAGGTCCATGAACTTTACGCCCGCCATGGAAGCGGAAGTATCATCTGTCTTTACTAGGGTACCGTTTACGTAAAGTTTCATTGCTTCGCCGTCGTAGCGGTAAATAATCTTCTTTCGAGTTCCATCTGAAAGCGAGGAGCTTGTATAGTATTCAGTTCCCGCATCGGCTATTCCAGGATAACCCAAACTCTCATGGTACAAAAATACAGTTGTTGTAGTACTCCCTGTACTGTTAAGAACCATTCTGTACAAACCATCACCATGAGAGATGTAGTCTTCAAAGTCTACAAAAACAGTAAAGTTTTCCGTAGCCAAAGGGGTCCGTCTTGCATTGTCACTTTCTGTCTTGACCTGATCCCTATATCTAGTGACGCCTGCTAAGGTTCCGTGGTTCGGGATGTAAGAGGTAGCGCTTCCATAAAAACTGCTATCAAAAGATCTAAGTCTTCCCTTTTCAAGTTGAAGACCGTAGAAGTATATACCCTTTGACGCATCACCATTGAAGCTAGAATTGTTGTTGTTCTCTCTGTCGAGGTTTCTCAAAAACACTTTTGTTGTAACAGCAGAGCCTCCTGCAAAATTAGTGGTCCCAGTAGCTGTGCATCTAAACCATCCATTAGGAAGTTTCTCAATGGTAGTGCTGTCGAAGGGGCCTGTAGATACGGCTGAACCATTTCCAGTCAAATCAAATGCAGCGTGATTCGTAAGGCCTGTGCCAGACTGAAGATTAAAGCCAACGTTTCTCCCGTTATCTTTTACAAAAGCACTTACCGTGTACTTCATGTTGTCCTCAAGGACAGCGTTTGTAGAAAGACTTTCAATAACATGAGTCTGGGCTTGAGAGCCAGCCTCATCCATCATCTTTGTGGCGTTGTAATAACCTTCAGGAGATTTTGTGTCGCTTGTATTTACCGTTACGGTCACACGAGTTCCAGCTGAATCTGGTAAGTATTCGCTACGAGGAACTAGGTTTACTGCCTGACGCTCTACAAGAAGCTTGGGATCTGACTCCACATTGCCAGAGCTATCGAACCCATAGCTGTAGCGTGGCTCATTTTCAAGCACCCCCTCTGTTTTAATACGAGTATCAGTGTAGATGATAGGGGTCGTAGCAGCCATGCCCAGCTCAAGCATGGGTGCCTGCATTCTAATTCCTCCGCTTGTTCCAGAAATATCTCCGTCTCCATCTGCTGGGTGGAGCCTGACTTCTTTTGTCGAGCCTTCAAACGTCATGGTACACTTAAACCAAGAAGCATTCAATTTTGTGATAGAAGTGTGGATGGTGCCACTGCTTGTCCCAGTGGCTCCGTTTCCAGACAGGTCGAAGTAAGCGTATATGGTTGAGTCGTCAGTAAACTCAATGAGGGGTCTAAACCACTGAACTGCGTTAGAGCTGCTAAAACTTCTTACGATGCAGCTGAGGGTTTGAACCCCGACGGCAAGACCGCTTGATGTAACATTCTGAATAGCCGAGCCAAATTGAGCGGTTCTAACTACACTCCAGGCTCCAGTGGTCTCTCCATCATAGCTCGAATCCATGGAGGTGATGTTAGCTGCCGACGCTGTCCAGGTACTCGCCGTAAGATCCCTTGAGTTTGTGAGCAAGTTAATTCTGCCCTTCTCAATAATCCCGTCTGCATTGACCCTTGTGGCCGCGAGGTCAGTGGATCTGGTGACATTAAAGTCAATCGCCTCGTCAACAACCTCCGTAATAGAGAAGTTTGAAATTTTACCTCTAAAGCCACTACCGCCAATAACCCCTCCCCGAAGTCCGATGTTCCCATTGTGGCCACCCTTCAGTCTAACGTACTGAGAAAACCTGCCGTTGCCTACAATGTTTTTGTTTGTCACTTCCCCATTGTAAAACATGGGTCTAATAAACCCTGTCTTAAAGTCACTCACCTCAAAAGTCACCTTGAAGGTTGTATCCTTCAGGACTTTGTATGTCTGATACAGATCTACATTGTCGTTGTCGACACCACTAAAGACAGCATAGCCACCAGAGATAGTTACCCCATTGGTCGTAATCCAGGCTGAAGAATCCTCAAGTCCTGGGTCAGTAATAAGGTTGTCACCATTCAAGACCTCTTCAGGCTTAATAGAAAACGCCTTACCTAGTCCTACTGATTCATTCCCGACACCTGCTCCAGATCTACCAGAGTATATGAATGACGCCTTGTCGTATAAGCTCATTTCTTAGAGGCCTTTCCCGAAGATCGGTTCGTAATACACTTTACCCTTTTCGTCTCGGCAAGCCTTGAGACACCTTCCACGATTAACACCATCCCGCACATAAGACACGTGCACCCAATCAGGATTATCCGAATCACCA
>Ga0181403_1000299_pt1 | contig 12017 bp, 5 predicted proteins | sample 26SPOviralmetaG_FD_130132 | JGI IMG/M metagenome (GOLD analysis project Ga0181403, IMG submission 130132) | Marine viral communities from the oligotrophic San Pedro Time Series (SPOT) site, San Pedro Channel, CA, USA - 26 SPOT_SRF_2011-09-28 | ecosystem: Environmental > Aquatic > Marine > Strait...
AACTTTTGATGGTACAGCTAATATAGACTTAACAGAAGTTGTACAAGATACAGTAGGTGCTATGGTATCAAGTAATACTGAATCAGGTATTACAGTAGCTTATCAAGATGGTGATGGTACTCTAGACTTTACAGTTGGTACATTAAACCAAGATACTACAGGTACAGCAGCTCTAGCTACTCAAGTTACAGTATCAGCCAATGACTCTACAAACGAATCAGTCTATTTGACTTTTGTAGATGGTGCTACAGGTTCTCAAGGAATTGAAACAGACTCAGCTCTATCATATAACCCAAGTACCAATACTTTAACAGTTGCAAACATTAGTGTTTCAGGTACACAGACTATTGTAGACTCTGTAACTATGAATGCTAACAACGCTGTAATCTTTGAAGGTTCTACAGCAGATGCACACGAAACAACTCTTACAACGATTGATGCTACAGGAGATAGAACAATATCTCTACCTAATGTCTCTGGTACATTACCAGTATTAGCAGCAGTATCAACTACACAGATTACTTCTACACCTGAAGAACTTAATATTCTTGATGGTGTTACAAGTACTACTGCTGAACTTAACTTAGTAGATGGTTCTACAGCAGGTTCTGTAGTTAATAGTAAAGCTGTTGTATATGGTTCAAGTGGAGAAGTAGCAGCTACATCAGCTACAGTTGCAGGTGATTTAACAGTAGATACAAATACATTAGCAGTTGTTGCAAGTTCTAACAGAGTAGGTGTTAATCAAGCTTCACCAGATGTATCACTTGACTTAGGTGCTAACACAGATGCTGTACATGTACCAGTAGGTACAACAGGTCAAAGACCAACAGGTGCTGCAGGTTACTTTAGATATAACACTTCACTATCACAATTTGAAGGTTATACAGATGCATGGGGTGCTATCGGTGGTGGTGGTACTAATACATTTACACACGATGTATTTACAGCTAATGGTTCTACAACTGCATTTGCTTTAAGTCAAACAACAGAATCAGAAAATAATTTAATAGTCTTTGTAGACGGTGTATTCCAAGAACAAGGTGCATACTCTATAGCTACATTAAGTGGTACAACTACTTTAACTATGAGTGCTGCTCCTGCTAACGGAAGAAAACTAGTAGTATATTCAGTAGCTGCAGGTGTATCAGGTTCTAATCTAAACATAGACACAATGACAGGAGATGGTAGTGATACTACTCTAACTCTAAGTATAGCTCCTGTAAATGAAAACAATACACAAGTATTCTTTGATGGTGTATATCAGAACAAATCAACATACAGTATCTCAGGTACAACTCTAACATTCTCTACAGCTCCTCCAACTGGTGTGGCTGTTGAGGTTATGACATTTACTCAGACTGATATTAATGTTCCTGTTGATGGAACTATAACATCTGCGAAGCTATCTGGTAACTTAGTTACTCCCGGAACTTTAACTTCAGGCAATACTACAATTTCTAGTAATACTATTTCAAATGCTGCAGCCAGTATGATACTTGATAGTGCTGGTGATATTATTCTTGATGCAGATGGACAAGATGTTATATTTAAAGATGGTGGAACACAATTTGGTTCTATAAGAAAGAATGGAAATAACATTCAACTTATGGCTTCTATTGAAAATGGAGATATTACATTTCATGGCGATGATGGTGGTTCAGATATTACAGCCCTTACCCTTGATATGTCAGATGCAGGTGCAGCTACGTTTAACAGTTCAGTCTCTGCTCCCGGAGGTTTTCTTAATGGTGCAAATGGTGGTATAAGAATACATACAGGAGGTACTAAGTTCTTTAATGTTACAGCAGCAAATGCAGCTAGAGATAACATTATGGATATTGGTGCTTCAGATGCAAAATTCAAAGACCTCTATCTTGGTGGTAACGTAAAAGTAGATGCAGGACAAGGTATTTTATTTGGTGGTACTGCTGGTGCTAGTGGAATGACTAGCCAAGTTCTTGACGATTACGAAGAAGGTACTTTTACGCCGGTATATCAAGATTATTCAGGTAATACTATTACAAATCATACTGCACAAGTAGGTCGCTATACCAAAGTGGGAAGATTTGTGCACATTTATGGTGCTTTAAGAACTCAAGGTTCTTCAGATGCGTCAGGTCTTTCTGGCAATCTTCGTATAGGTGGTTTGCCTTTTACTGCTGTAAGCTTAGCAGCAAATGGTATGGTAAGTTTTTACACAGCAGAGTCCTCATTTGCTTATAACGCACCTAGTGAACTCCCTAGAAGTTCGCCTGTTGCTAGTAATACATCTGCAATAAATGTATATAAATATGCTGGTACAGGAGGAAGAACATTACTTTTTGAAGTTTCGGATTTAAATATGTCTGGTAACTCAAATTATATGTTTTTTGGAGGAACTTACGAAGTAGCATAATGGAAATATCAACTTACATAATTTGGAACGTCTTTATAACTTTAGTATTAGGACCTATCCTCTATAACATAAAACAAAATACTGGTGAAGCTAAAAGGTTAGATATATTGTTAAACAAAACCAGAGAAGAAATAGCACGAGACTACGTAACAAAACAAGAACTTAAAGATGACATGTCTAGACTAATGGACAGGCTAGAAAAACTTGACGAAAAGCTTGACAAACTCTTTGAAGTCAAGTAAAATACAATCTTGAATGGAAAATAATTATGGCTAAAAAACAAAAAGCAAAAAGAACTAAAAAATATTCTGGTAATAGAGCTAGAGCTATGAGTGATAGACAAGATTATCGTAAGGGTGGGCGTGTCGGTTTTGATGTCGGAGGAACAACTGCAGGTTTTGAGGACTATGGTGAAGATTACTATGAAGATAGAGGTAGAGGTAGGGGAAGAGGAAGAGACAATAACAATCCCTATACTGGAGAAACTGAAGAAGAAAGAGCTGCACGATTAGCTGCAGCAGAAGCTGCTAGAATAGCTGCAGAAGAAGAAGCTGCTAGATTAGCTGCAGAAAAAGCTGCGAAAGAAGCTGCAGAAGCTCAAGCTGCTGGAGAAACCACAGAACAAAAACAAGCTACTAGGACAAGAGTAGAAGAAGGAATGCAAGGTAAAGTTCCTGATGCTGCTAAAATACCTGATGCTCAACAGATTGATTCAACTATTGCACAGAAGACTACCACTATGGCAGAGCCTACTGATGCACAAACTTTTCAAGCTTCAGACCAGCCTAAAGAAGCAGTAGCAACTTCAACTGCTGCACAAGGTACTGTTACTAGAGGACCTATTGGAGATATACAAGGTCAAATAACAGGAGATGTAAAATCTGCTAGTGTTGACACAGTAAAAGCAGAAGCTGCTAAAGCTAAAAATGTAGAAGACATATTAACAGGAACATATTTAGTTGATGAAGTTGAAGGAGAAGACACTACAGTTAATTCAACTCCTGATGCTGAAAGACAAGAACGTGAAACTATACTAGGTGAACCAGCTCCTGATGGAGTTGCTGCAGCGATTAATGATACTGTTGGTTATACAGCAGCTAAACAAAGACCTGTAAAAGGACAAGCTGCTCAGAGTGCTGCTGCAAATATGATTGCAGAGACTGCAGACTTACCACCAGAAATATCATCTGCTATTGTTCAAGACCCTGCAACTGTTACAGCTCAAATAGATAATGAACCAGTAGAAGTACAAGCTGCAGTTGCTGCTTTACCTACAGAAGCTTTAGTATCTTCACAGATGGAAAGCTTACTAGGTGGTATGGAAGATGGTGAAGTTCCGGCATGGGCTAAACCTGCTGTTGATGCAGTTAATGCTGGTATGGCTAGAAGAGGTCTTAGTGTTTCTACTGTAGGTAGAGATGCTTTGTTTAATGCTATTATTCAAAGTGCTTTACCAATGGCACAGAGTAATGCCACAGCTCTACAACAAAGAGCTACACAAAATTTAAGTAATCAGCAACAAGCTAACTTGCAAGAAGCTACTCAAGCTCAACAATTAAAATTAGCAAACTTAGCAAATCGTCAAAGTGCTGAAAGTCAAACAGCTCAAATGTCTCAGCAAATGAAAGTTATGCAGAGTCAGTTTGACCAACAAGCTGTAATGACAACTGCTGACCAACAGCAACAAACAAGAACACAAAACTTACAGAACCAACAACAAGCTGCTGTTATTCAATCACAGAATGAGCAACAGATGCGTATGCAAAATCTGGGCAATGAGCAACAGGTTGAAATGGCAGAGCTTCAGATAGAAGCTAATGTTGAAGGTGCTAACCAAGCTGCAGAGAATCAAGAAAAGATAGCAGAGATGCAAGTAGCTGCAGACTTCTTATCTAAGAATGCTGCGTTTAAACAACAGATGGATGTTGCTAATTTAAGTAATGACCAACAAATGCGATTGGCTAATTTATCTTCACGTAACTTAGCTGCTAGTGAAACATTAAGTAATGCAGAGAAAACAGAACTTGCAAATCTTAATAAGACTATGCAGACCAATCAGCTTCAAGCACAAATAGCTAGTCAAATGAATTTGGCTCAACTTAATGTTGACCAACAATCAGCTATCCAAAATGCTACTACAAAAGCAAACATGGATATGACTAAGTTTAATGCTGCTCAACAAGTTGAATTAGCTAATAGTAAATTTATGCAAACTGTAGCTCTTACAGATATGAATGCAGAGCAACAAGCAATTATGCAGAATGCAACTGCAATGGCTTCAATGGATTTAGCAAACTTATCTACAAGAGAAAGACTAGCTGTTACTAATGCTCAGAACTTCTTAGCAATGGATATGGCTAATCTTAATAACAATCAACAAGCTAACATGATGAAAGCTCAACAAGAGCAACAAAGACTGTTATCTGACCAAGCATCTATTAATGCAGCTAAACAATTTAATGCTTCAAGTCAGAATCAAACAGACCAGTTTATGGCTAGTATGGCTGCACAGATGAGTCAGTATAATACTAATCAAACTAATTCTATGGCTCAGTTCAATGATAGTCAAACTAATGCTGCTGCTGCTAGAGATTCTCAAAGAGCTGCAGATGTTGAAAAGTTTAATACTCAACTATCTAGTCAAGTAGACCAGTTTAATGCAAACCAAGACTTTGCAAGGAATCAATGGAATGCACAGAACGAAGCTATTGTTGAACAATCAAATGTAGAGTGGAGGCGTAAATCCAATACTGCTAATACTGCTGCACAAAATGCTATCAATATGCAGAATGCACAGAATGCATTTAATATGTCACAAACTTCTATGTCATTTTTATGGCAAGAAATGAGAGACCAAGCCGACTATGATTTTAGAGAAGGTGAAAATGAAAAAAATAGAATATCACAAATTGTAAATACTGCACTAGCTTCAGACCCTTCTAAGTATGGTGGTAGTTTAAAAAATATACAAGATTTAATCGGAGCAATAACAGGAGACCTATTCGGATAACGGAGAAATATTATGGGATTATTTAAATCAATTAAAAAAGCTTTTAAGAAAGTTGTTAAGGGCGTAAAGAAAGTCGTTAAGAAAGTTGTTAAAGGCGTTAAGAAAGTCGTAAAAAAAATAGGCTCAAGTAAAATACTCAAAGCATTAGCTATTGCTGCTGCAGTCGTAGTGACGGGAGGTGCAGCTCTTGGAGCATTTGGAGGCTCGTTAGCTACATCTACTGTAGGTAGTTGGATGGTAGGGGCTAGTCAAAGCGTATTAGGTGGTACATTGTTTGGTACAGGTGCTACTGGTTTTGCTGGTGCAATGCAAACAGTTGGTAACTTTGCTACTAAAATGATTGCTAAACCATTTGGTGCTGTTGGTACTGCTGCAGGAAATGTTGCAGGAGCTGTCACAGACTTTACAGGTTTGACAAGTAAAGCAGGTAGAATGGGTTATACGGAAACTGGTGGTGTATTTAGTGCCAATGCTGATGCTACATTCAAAGCTGGAGACTTAAAAGGTACACAATTAGCAGATTACAAAGCTGCTACAACGGGTACATATGTTAATTCTGCTGGTCAAGTTACAGCTCTTCCTACTGGACAAGTTTTAACAAAAGGTGCATTAACACCTATGAATGATACACAATTAAAAGCTGCTGGATTTGACCCTGCTACTTATAGTGTAGGAGACACAGGAGAAATTATTGAAACTGCTACTGGTAAAGCTGTAAATGTTTCTTCTAGTGAATACTTAACTGGTAATAAGTGGGGAGACTTTGCACTTAAAACTGGAACAGGAGTTGCTGCAAGTGTAGCTAGTGGTTATGCTCAATCTGAATTAATGTCAGGAGAAGCTAGTGGAACTATGACTGGATTATCTAATGAGTCTAAAGAATATCAAGATGCATTAAAAGTTTATGCTGATGGTGCTGGATTTAATATGGGAGATATTTATGGTCAAATGACTTATGGAACAGCAGACCCAGTTTATCAAATTAATTCAGAATTATATAGGCAACAAACTGTTGGTATGCCTGAAATGGCAGGGAGTTATGCATGAGCCAAGTAAAGAAAAGAAATCCAAAACCAATTATATCTAGTAGCTTAAGTGAAGCTTCTGGAGGAATTGTTTTAGATGCTTTAGATGCAGGATTTGATATTGATGATTTTCAATTAAATCCAAATACAGGTAGTCCTAAACAACTTAGAGGTGAACAAAGATTTAGTCAAGAAGGATTAGATGAAATTGTAGACTTGTCTGGTAAGGGAGGAGCTTTGCCGGGACAGTCATTAATGAATGACCCTGAACAATCTTATCCTTGGGAGAAACCTGCAAAGTTTGCAAATCCTAGAGAAGCATTAGATGTTATTGTTGGTGAAATACTACAACCAGAACCTATGCAAAATATTGTTGGTGCTTTAGCTAATGGTGCAGCAGTTGCAGATTTATCTATTGCTGTGTTATATGCTAAGTTTTCAACAGGAGACATAAATCCTGATACTATGTTATTATTAGTAGAGCCTGTTATGTACATAATGATGGCAATAGGTGAAGAAGCTAATATTAAATATAATATCGAAGGTAATGATTTAGATGAATTTGATGAAGAAGATGAAGCAGAAGAAAGAGATGAAAAATTAAATCAATTTAAAAATGCTTTTACAGATATAAAACAAGGAGCTATAGACAAAGATATAGAACCTCAAAAAATTAATAATGGTACTGTTCCTAAAAGTTTATTAGATAAAGTAACAGAGCAAGGTCCTGAAATAAGAAGTATGTTAAGCAGAGGAGTAGAATAATGGCAAGTAAAGATATTTATGGTGGTGGAAATTTCGGTGCAATCGCTGGAAGTTTGCTTAGTCAAAGAAGGTCAGGATTTAAAAAAGCTATAGGTGTTAGTGTTATAGAAAACATTTTAGGTCAATTAAATCTCAGTAATAAAGAAGAATCAAATAATAACATTATTAAAACTGAAAAAGAAATGCAACAAGTTTTTAATAATAATGATGAAATTTGGAATATTAAAAAAGGTGAAAGAGATTTATGGAGAGGTTATCAAAGTGCGACCCGTAGAGGAAATGCAGCTTTAGATAGTTTTGTAAATACAGAAGCAATTAAAAGATTTAATGCAGACTCTCATATACAAAGTGAGATGGGTTTAAATGCTTATAATACTTTACAAGGCGATAATTGGACTGAGCAAAGTAAAGAAAAAGCTTTGAGTTTTTTTGAAGATATAAAGTCAGACCTTGTTACAGAAATTGAAGGTTACAGAGATGATAAAGCTATTACTGCTCCAACAAAAACTAAATTTAATCAGGCTGCTTATGATGAGTTAGATGCACGACTTGCGATGTATGAAGATGACCCAAAACAACAAGGTGTGATTTTAAATATGTTCGGTAATATTTTTGGTAAAAACCAACAGAAAAGAGCTGAACTTACACGAAGTTTAGAAAAAGCTAAACGTATTAGAGCACAGCAAGAAGACACTTATGAAGGCGTGACTTATGATGAAAAAAATAATATTGTAGTTGCACAAGTTACAGATACGTTACGAGAAAAATTTGATTTTATTACTACTAAAGAAGATGTAGCCCGACAACAAAAAACTATAAGAACTAAAATTCAAAGTGAAGGTTATCAACCTACTGTTGGTGATGTAAGACAAGCATTTTCTTTAGGAGTTAATCCTACTAACATAAAAGCTTTAAGTGATTTACAAGCAAACGATTTACCTTTGTTTGTAGAAACTTTTACAATGATAAATAATATTAATAAACGTATGCCTAATTTAGATGCTACGGATTATTTAGACCCTAGACAATTAGATATTTATGACACAGCTATGGGAATAACCAGAGAAGGTGTAAATTTACAAGCAGCTATAGCAGATGAAAAACAAAGAACTTCTGTTGTTGCTAGTATTTTAAATAGACTTAATAATATTACAAATGAACAAGGTACGGGCACAAAAGATGATGATGAAGCAATAAAATTAAACTTAATAAATGGTGACTTTACTACTGGAGAGGCTAACGAAGATACGTCAACAGGTCAGTCTGGTGTTTTTGTTACTAATGTATTAAAAGCTGCAGAAATATTAAAGAAAAAATATGATGTACCTGAAGCTGATGTTTTACAAGTAGCTTATGAAATGCAATTAAGAGGAATTAGTATAGGTACAGGTGGAACTAAAGAAAAACCTAATGCTATTTGGTATAGAGCCGACCCTAATGTACAGACTCACTCTGTTGAATTTGTAAATCCTGATGTAGAAATGGTAAAATTATTACCTGAAACTGCAGACATAGTTGCGAATAATATTAATACAAATTTATATATGCAAAGAGAAAATAGATATGAAGCTCCGGGTGGAGATATGCAAGACTATACTCCTAAAATGGGTAAAACTTTTAACTTAGGAGATAAAAATAAAGACCAAGACTTTTATGTTACCTTTGATGTTATCAATAAGCACCCACAAACAGGGGTAGACATTGACCCTGAATGGGTAGCTACCGTAAAATATAAATAATTAAAAGAGGTTTAAATGCCAACGTTAAATGATTACAATAAACGTTCATCTTCTACAACTTTCCAAACTTTACAAAGTCGTAAAAAGAAATTTACTCTAGACGATTTACGAAACGATAAACAGTTTCAAGAAACAGCAGAAAGATTTTTAGTGTCTGTAGGTGAAGGTGAAGATGTAGATGATTTATTCGGTTACTTTAGAGGAGCTGATTATAACTTACTAGATGCTGGTAAGATGGTATCAGCTAGTAAAAAATTTAGTGATGAACAAAAATTAGACTATCAATATTTACGAAATAAATTTGATAATGCTGATGTAGGTGGAGTAATAGAATGGGCAAGGGCTGGTGCTAATGTCACTAAAGAAATAATAACAGACCCTACTATGTTAGCAAGTCTGTTTCTTGTCCCTTGGACTGGAGGTACATCTGCTGCTGCTCGTATAGCTGCAGGTAAAGCTGTACAAGGAACTCTTAAAGCTGTAGCTAATAAAGAAATAGCTAAAGGAGTCGCTAAAGGAGTTGCAAAACTTCCGGGTCAGAAAATTAAAAATCCCCTAACTGCAAATCAAATGACTGCATTTGCTGGAGGAGAAGGTTTTTTATATGGTAGTACTGCAAATTTTACAAAACAATCTACAGATGTTAATACGGATAGAAGAGAAAAAATTAATTTAAAAGAAACAGCAGCTATGGGTGCAATGGGTGCTGCTATTCCATTAGGATTAAGAGGTGCTGGTGCTAGTATTTCTAAGTTTAATAAGTCAATGGATTCACGTAGACAAGCTAGAATTGATGGTGGAGAAGACTATAAAGGTGACATTATAGATAAAACTATACAAATGTCAGATGATGTCATTGAAGCAGTTACTCCAAAAGTATCTAGATTAGGTGCGTTTATTCAAAAACCAACTGCACGTTTTGTACGGATAATGAAAGAAAACAAGCAGTTAGAGGCTCTTATTAAAAAATTTAGATATGATACTGGTAGGAGTGTGTCAGGTAAAGATTATGATGTAGCACAAGAAGTATCTAAACGTTCTTTTTATGAAGATGTTAATACATATAATGGTAAATTTAGAGATGAGTTTCAAGATATTGTTAATGGTTTAAAAGATAGAGGAACAGTTACTATACCTCAAATTGGTTCACGAGATGCATTCTTTAAAATTCCATTTAGTAAACGAGGTAAGACTGCTGGTGTCAAACAAACACGATTAGAATATCAACGAATTGCTGATGAAACAAACGATGCATTAGCTTATTATTTAAGGACAGGTAGAAAAACAGTTGATGTTGATGGTAAAAGAGTTTCCTTAGAAAAAGCTTTTAACATGACTGAAAAAACAACAAACGAAATAGCATTAGCCGGTAGTCAAATTAGAAGCATAGTTAGTAAAATTAGGAAAGATGGAGTAGATGCTGGATTAGATTTAGGATTTGTAAAAAATTATTTACCTAGAGGCTTTGACTATAATGCTGTTAAACAAGAAATTAAAAATTTAGATAAGAATATTGAAGGAGATTTAGTTAAAGAATTAAAACGAGCTGAAGGATTTAAAACAAATCAAGAAGTAAGAGATGTTCTAGAAGATATTATTAATCCTACATCTATGGTTGGTAAAAGTTATACTGAATTAGTCACGTTAGGAAGAGGACAAGCTAGACAAGTTGGTTATTCTAAATCAGTTCCAAAAATGACAAAAGAAAGAAAATTAACTAATATAGATGAAACAAAAATTAGTAATTATTTGGATAATAATGTAGAAAATTTAATACATGATTATATACAACAAGCCGGTGGTTATGTTCAAAGAAAAATACATTTAGGTGAAGACTTAAACGAATTTGGTGAACGATTTATTGTTCCTATTTCTAGAGATTTACAAAAGAAAGGTAATGAATTAACTTCAAAAGAAATTAAAACTTTAGAAAATATTTATCTAGTTACAACTGGTCAAGTTGCTGGTATTGATAATGCTGCACTACGAGCACTAGCTGATGTAGCTATTGTTGGAAATCAATTAGCACTTTTACCGTTAGCAACCATAACAAGTTTATCAGAAGTTGCTGTACCTTTAGTTAGAGGAGCAGGTAAAAAGTTTTTACAAAAAGGAAAAGGCGAAGATAACTTAGGTGATGGTGGTATACGATTGTTATTTGAGTCTGGAAATAAATATCGTAAAATGTGGTGGAATGATGTTGTTAAAAAAGACCTTGCTGATAATAGACCTGAAGCTTTAAAAGAATTAAATAGATTTAATAGAGCACTTGACAGAGCTGGAGAAGATAGGTCACTTGCTATGTATGGACAAGGGTTTGGAAGAAGAGCTACTCAAGCACAAAACAAATTTTTTAAAATAAATTTATTACATGATTGGACACGATTTGTGCAGCTAACAAGTTTTAATGTAGCAAAATCTAAAATGTATGACAATTTATTTGAACTAGCTACTAATAAAAGATTGAATGCAAAGAAAACTTTACGTTTAGAAAATGAATTAAAAGAACTAGGAGTAAATGTTAATGATGGTAAAAAGTGGGTATTGGCTGGAGGAAAACCTTCAAGTAAATTTTATGATGAAACTTTTTTACCTAGTGCTGCACGATATGTAGACGAAGTTATTATGAATCCTACTGCTGCAGCTAATCAAAAACCACTATGGCATTCTATGCCTTCAACAAGATGGGCTTTTGGTTTAATGGGATTCCCTACAGCATTTAGTAATACCGTAGTAAAAAATGCAGTAAGAGAAGTAACTAAGGATATAAGAAGTGGTAGTATTCATTCTACTCCAAGTGTTGTTATGGGTGCAGCAACGATGATTAGTATTGCTATGTTTGGTAACACATTAAGAACTGGTGGTAAGAATCTAGAAGATATAGAAGAAGGAAAAACTAAAGGTCCTTTTGATAGCAGTCTAAGTAATGAAGTGTTAAAAGCAGCCTTCAGAACAGGTATGCTAGGACCAGTTGAATCATCTTATAGAGCTAGTCAAGATGTAGAATATAACAATCTTATTTTTGCCTTAACAAAAAACTTTACTGGTCCGGCTGTAAATGATATACTTGATTTACTTTC
>Ga0181403_1000306_pt1 | contig 11951 bp, 13 predicted proteins | sample 26SPOviralmetaG_FD_130132 | JGI IMG/M metagenome (GOLD analysis project Ga0181403, IMG submission 130132) | Marine viral communities from the oligotrophic San Pedro Time Series (SPOT) site, San Pedro Channel, CA, USA - 26 SPOT_SRF_2011-09-28 | ecosystem: Environmental > Aquatic > Marine > Strait...
ACCAGCCTGTTGAAATCCACCAACTGCACTACCAGCTAATCCTAAAATTAAACCAGCTGACGACTTCTTCGGTTCCATTTCTGGAGCCATCGGCGTCGGTCCATGTATAGGAGCAAATCTAATATTTTCATACAAATCTCTAGATTTAGATCTAGCTTCTTCAGTTTGTATATCTTTAGAAACCATTGATTCTTCTTTAGACATCATAAGATTATGTAATATTTCAGATTTTTCTTGTCCTAATTTCTTAGCACTTTGACCTGCTAATCGAGCTGCAGTCCGACCTGTTTGTGTACCTGCATACTCATTCTCATACATAGATATAACTGCCTTTTCTATCTTTTGATCAGATTCTGCAAATAGTCTATTTAACTTTTGATCTTCTTGAGTCCATTGACCTACCATAGCTTTGTAAACATCATCTTGTTTGATATCTTCAAGAGCCATATCATTTCTATATTGAGCACGATCAAGCATTACTTCTCGATCATACAATCTGTTTTCTTCTTCAAAGTTACGAAGTTTGGCTCTGTTTCTCCCTGCTATTGCTTGGTTCTGAGCGTTGTGTTCCGCTATTTGTCCCATTCCTGAGAAAGCGGCACCTATCATTGTTGGTTCGCACACGGCAAAATTCTATAAAGGTTAATTTGTTAGGACCATATTTTAGTTCCCGTAAGAACTTAAATCCTAGAAACTTTAGAAGTTTTAGATGAGCGGTATTCCGTTTATCTACAATGTTCCAAAGGAGTTTCTCTTCTCTACTTTCTATAAATCGTTTAGCTTCTCGTGCAAAGGTGAGAGGATAGTCATGTATAGCTGGGGTACATAACATCCAAATTTTACCACCTTCCTGTACACCGGCTAATCCGGCAGTCTTGCCGTTAGGCACGTTAAAGTAAACTGTGTCTCCTGTAAAAGCAGCAAATGGTATATACCAGCGTGGGAAATGACCGTGGCCTTCCCATACTTCTCTATAGTCATCTGTACGAAGATTAGAAGCAACCTCGACGGCTGCCTCCATTGTAATTGGGTGAATGTAATTAGACACGTTGATAATATCTTGGTGAGTAATCCCCTTCCCAGTTCATTGAATGTAGGGTTGCTGGTGAGGGATGATTAGATTTTATTAATACGCTTAGGTTTGTATTCCTATCGTATACTGGTATTGTATGTATATATCCTGACGCTATCGCTGCGGTACTAGAATTTATATTATCGTATTCTTTTGATTCTACTGTGTATGTGTAGTCATCTCTACCTAGACGTTTAAGTGTTACATCTAAAACACCTACATCTCCAAAGTCAAAGTTCATTCTATGTAATACAAGAGATCCTCTAGTTTCAGATCTACTCTTATCACCCTCAGCTCTGGTTACAAATACCTTAGGTAACTCTACTTCAAACTCATACTCAAAACCAATAATCAAATCTGTATTAACAGAAACGTTAGACGCACCAGCTTCGGTTGATGTCTTCCAGTTCCCGGGTAGGGTAACTGTTTGGTTAGGAGCTGTACCTGTAATCGCAGATGCTGGGATATCATAACTCTTACCAGCTGCATCACTTGGTGTTATGCAATAAGCTGTAAGTGTACGAGTACTATAAAATCCTGCACCTAAAGTAAACGTTGTTACATCATTAACTGTATCATATGTCAAAGCAGATGATGCAAAAGTTTTTTTAGTATCTAAATGTACACGGTTTTCATCTGGAGGTACCCCTATCATAGGAGTTCCTGATGACAATTTTATGTCAAATTTTTCTAATGTATATGTAGAACCTGTATTTAATACCACAAAGTATTGATCATCCATCATGCAATGAAAGACAACATTATTAGGTAATGTCCATCTAAACCATGCAGACTGAGCACGAGTATCACCAGCTTCATAAAACTTATAACCCCATACTTCGTTAGTTGCGGTATGTAATGTACTATCTACTGCAAACAAAAGAAGTTGATTTTCTGTTGATGAGGTTACATTAGTTAAATTTTGTGGAAATAACTCTGCTATAATTTTACTTTGCTCTTGTACAGTTGGAGCGTTTCTAGTCGATACATCTGCTATCTCATAGAATCTAGCTTCTCTGGCTGTACTGTTTAAAAATCCTATGGTAGTACCTAGTGATACTGGATTACTATCTGCATTAAATGCATAAGATGATGCATAACTTATCTTAGCCGTTTCAGGAGTAAGCAAAGCTTCAGCTCCAGAACTCAGTAAGAATTGTTCACTAGCACTAAATATAACTAAACCTCCGGGATTTTCTACAGCATCAAACAGTCTCGTTGGATATGTTGAACTAGATTGTAAATCAATAGGGTCAGCGTTAGAAATAGCCATCGCAGTTTTTACCCAAAAATTATAGAAGTCATTTACCCTAGATAGGATAATATTTTCTTCACTAAGTAAAGCTATTCTATTTCTAAAGAATATCATTTTTTGAATACGATGTCCTACAAACGATGGTTCACCATTTGTTAAGTCATCACCTACGTCACGCTTACCCCATTCTGGATATCCAAATTGAAAAGCACCGTTAGCGTAAGATTGAGCTGAACCACCATTAATAGCAAATGTCCCGGGAAGCACTCTAGTGAGCTTCAGAGGCATCGTTGTGTTGTCAAAGGTAGTTGTTATCCCCGGCTCTGCACACTCTTCCCACACGCCCTCTCCGAAGCGAACTGGGTGACATGTGACAGTACCACTGGTTGTACCTGAGGATGCATCTGTTACTGTAAATGTATTTGTTTGTACGTTAGCAATAGTATAATATCCATCACTACCATTACCAGACGTTACATCTAAAATAACTTGGTCTCCATTACTATACCCATGGTTGGCTAAGGTTACTGTTAAAGTAGTCCCTGATCTAGCATAAGTAGCTGGTTGACTTAATGGATTATCTTCTGTATCTGTTACACCTTCAGCATAAAACTTAAGGTAGTAATCATCCATATCTTCACCACTATTAACTATACGTACAACATAACCATGACGACATACACGTGGTAAGTCAGCTATATTATTTGCTTCAGTTGTAGTAACAGTCATTAACTGTTTTTCTGGTGATGTTACACCAAACGGTGTAGCTCTATATAAATGAATACCATTTCCAGATATAGTTGCTGTAATACCTGTACCACTTATAGCATCTAATGTAGTTTTTAAGTCACCTAATATACCATTAGCAGACACATGTTCATCAGCATTAGAAGATGTTAAGTCAGGTCTGACCATTGCTACATTAGCTCTGGATATAACGTTTACGTGACTCTTAATAGTAGTTGTAGTAGTTACACCTTTTGTAGAAGTATGTTGGTGTGTATCGTTAGTTGTCCAACCTTCTCCACCAAACTGTAGTTTTACATAACATTGGTATGTATCATGGTAGTTATCAACTGTATTGTCATCACCATCACTGTTTATTTGTGGTGTACACCGTGTATCCAGTTCATATCTAAGGTTACTTTTACCTCCAGAACTTCCGTTAGGAGGTGATGTTGAACCAATAGCTGTACCTGAATCTACATTAACAGTTTCTCTACCTGCTCCTTTACAGTCACCATTACTGGTACCACTATAGTTTGCGGCGTCATCAATAGAAGCAACTGTAATTCCTGTAGCTCTAGGGTAAGTAACTGTAGTGTTATTATCTGGATCATAGATATCTAATGCATATTGTTTACCATAAGATATAGTATCTAATGATATAAATGCTTCGTGTAACTGAGGTGGTGATTTATCTTCAGCACCAGTTTTCATTGCTACACTTTTTCTTCTATTAACAAAGAATGTAGTTTCGTTAATAGTCATTACCTGTACATCAGAAGATTTTTCATCTGATAATGCAGTATTATCTAAATACGTAGCTTTGTTTGAACCTGCTACATAAGCATAATCTACAGGTATTTCTACACCGTCACTACATCTCCATATTTTAACTGCACCGTCTGCACCAACTTGACCTATGTATTGTTCTTCATCATCAGTATAGATGTTAAACCATTTAGTATGTGCAGCTGTTGATGGAGTTATATTATTTACTAATTGACTTCCCGGACGTTTTATAAGTTGTCTTACTACGTCTGGAACGCCGTTAACTAAATCTACTACTTGTCCCGGAATTTTTTTTTCGTCGGGTTGTGTAGACATACCTAATACGTAACTAGGTACTTTCTGTGTAACACTTGCCATTAGCGTCTAAGCATTCTATAAGGTTTATAAGATTGATATGCAGATTCATCTGGATGTCCAAGCATGTTGTGGTCACCTTGATTGCATTCATATTCCATACACGCAGCTCTAGCTTGTGACTCAAAGGTTGACATCATCTTCTGTAGGTCAGCGTTGGAAACTAATTGTACTGCAGCTCGACCGCAAGCTTTATATATAATATAACGTTGGAACGGAGCTGGTATATCTTCAAATGCTAAAAGTCTTACATAGTTAAAATAAAAGAAATCATCTTGTGGAAACTCAAATGTATGATTTACTCTATCATATATTTTCCATAGTCCATCTGTATCTTTTCTTCTAACAAAATCTCTTGTACGATCCCATGCATCTGACATGTCTATACGCATAACATCTGATGGAATAATAAATTTGTTCTGATTATCTTTATTTGAATTTTTGATGTGGTATTCTTTATTAAATATCCAACCTTCGCTCTGTACATCTTGATTAGATTCTTTCAGTAGGTTGTATACGAATGATACCTCTGGATTCGTAAAATCTAATTGAGAGATAGGAGCTTGACCGATGCTACCAAGTATAGAGTTTACTGCGGATAGTTCGGTATCGAGTGTTGTAGTTGTGGTAGTCATAGGTTAAGATTTATGAATAAAAAAAAGGGAGGTCGTAAAACCCCCCTGTATGTGTTAAGTATATTGTCCAGAAACAACAGCACAAGTGTCAACGACACCTGAACTACCGACTGTGTTATATGCTAAACGTAAGTTTTTTGTTGTGGAGGCTACAGCTGATGCTGAACCTGATCCACTTGTATCTGAAGGAGATATACGTGTTTCGGTACCTGCACCGCATACACCATATTCTCCAACTGCTGAAGGAGCTGCCATAATATTATATTGTTAAGAGACTGTTCCTAGAAGAGAGCTGTCAGAATGCTGTCTCCCATACTCCATAGGAGTTGCAGGATCTTTAGTTACAGACTTATCGACTGTACCGATTCCGCTGAGAGAAGCACCGTTACCCTTTACTCTAGTAATAGTCTGTGAAGTTCCGGGTTTTAAAGACATGATTAACTACGTGCTGAAGTTAACTCAATAGCACCTGCTGGGTTAAGTGTTCCTGCACCCATAGCAAGTCTACCTACCATAACGTCACCTTGGTATAAAACAGAAACGTCTCCAGATGTCACCTGAACCTGAGGTCCAACTGCTTCTACGATTCCAGCTACGTCACGTTGATATATTAAACCACAGTGTGTAGAGAAATCTCCAGAGTAATCATTGTTTTCACCAGACTGACCAGTTACTGTACCGGCAAGGAAAGGTAGGTTGTTTGAACGCTTGATAGAAATACCAGCAATTTCAACTAGACCTTCACCAGATGTTAGGTTACCTTGATTGTTACCATAGTCTCTGTTTAAGATGTTAGAAGAAACCTGTGATACCAAGGCATAGTATTGTCTTGGATTAAGTATCGCAGTACGTCCAGTCTTTGGGAGATTTTTTTCGTCAAGAACTGCAGCTGCTTCAAAGAAAGCATCTACTAGAGCTTGAGCATTATACTCCTTAGTTACACCTAGCTCGATCTGTGTACCACCGGGTTCTGGTCCGGGTGATGCTGTGATAGGATGTGCTTCTCTTGCTGCTTTAGCAATAGTTCTAAACACTTTCTTATCATAAGCTTCAGCCAAAGCATGACCGATCTTAGAAGAGATCTCTGAGCGTAGAGAGTAATGTGCAAGTGTTTCGTCTAAGTCATATACGAATGCAGAACTAATTAATAGGTCATCGCATTGTATAGTTTTCTCAGCTACTGGTGGATCACCACTTCCAAGGATAGGCTCCCCGGGTGTATGATACGCCGCTTGCATGCGTCCTGTGAAGATGAATTGTAAACTCTTACCATTCTTCAAGGTACGTCTTTGCACGGTGTCACGTGCTATAGTTGCTGACTCATAAGCTTTAAATAGCTCTCCTGAGAACAACTTTAAATAGGTTGCGTATTTGGTATCGTAAGCCTGAGATCCAGCAGTATTAGATACCGCCTTATTCAAAGCACCAATTACGGATTGTGTAGCGTTAGCCATTTTTTAATAAAAATTAAAGGTATATTTGCTCGTCTCTTTACGTAAAAAGTTGTGAGTCTCAATTGGACTCATTGATATTTGTGGTCTATCCCACCGTCTAGACGGCTAATTGGTATCCTCGTAAGGGCAAAAAGCCAACGGTGAAGGAGTCCTACTCTGAGGTGCTCCTCCACTTATACTATTTAGAAGCGATAGTACTGAACGCTTGAGCCTTCTAACACTTTAGCTGCAGTAGCATCAGAAGTGTTCTGAGCAAACTGGAACTTGATGTCGCCAGCTGTTGCACCATTTTCAATAGTACCTGATAGTTGTAAACAACCGTCAGTACCAGATGCTGTGATTGCAATAGCACTACCTTCAGCTGTGATGATAGATGCTAGTGCTCCACCAGCGTGGTCGCAACCATTCTGAGCTACACGGTATGTAGTTAAACTTGCAGGAGTATCAATAAGATACTTGAAGTCTGGTGTAGCTGCTGTGTTGTAGAAGATGTTGTACTTGAAGTTAATCCTCTCGTACTTACCAACTCTAAGATCTAGATCTGATACATCTACAAGTGTAGTAGAACTAGCTACTGATACGTCAGCAGTTACAACCTTAGTGATTGGTTCCTGAGCAGAATAAACTACTCCACCGCTCGTAGCGTTTGAATTAAAAGCCATAATAAATTGTTATTAATGTGTCACCGATATGCATGGTTCCGCCATGCTGTTCGGCCATAGTTTAACGTGGTTACGCACAGTTGAATACTACTTGTTTCTAGTGTATTCTATGCCACGATATACGTAAGTAACTGTCATAGCTATCTCCATATACCAAGACCCCGTTCCATGCCTTGGTGCTCATGCGTCCCGTAAGGGATGAACGGACGTAGTATTAACCGATAGCTGGAGCTGTAAGTGCTACGTTTGTTGACTCAGCTGATGCTAAGTCTAATGGAAAGTTGTGTGCATTTCTTTCGTGCATTACTTCCATACCTAAGTTCTGTCTGTTAACGACGTCTGCCCAAGTAGGTATAACCTTTCCATTAACATCAACCACTGACTGGTTAAAGTTAAATCCATTAAGGTTGAATGCCATTGTGCATACACCCATAGATGTTAGCCATATGCCAACAACCGGGAAAGCACCAAGAAAGAAATGAAGAGCACGAGAGTTATTGAAAGACGCATATTGAAATATTAGTCTGCCGAAGTAGCCGTGAGCTGCAACGATGTTGTAAGTCTCCTCTTCCTGACCAAATTTATAGCCATAGTTCTGCGATACATCTTCAGTTGTTTCTCTAATAAGTGAGGACGTGACAAGAGATCCGTGCATAGCAGAGAAAAGAGATCCACCGAATACCCCAGCAACGCCGAGCATGTGGAACGGATGCATAAGGATATTGTGTTCTGCTTGGAATACGAACATGAAGTTAAAAGTACCAGAAATACCAAGAGGCATACCATCACTGAAACTCCCTTGTCCGAAAGGGTACACTAAAAATACTGCTAGTGCTGCAGATACTGGTGCGGAATAAGCTACGCATATCCATGGTCTCATTCCTAATCTATAACTAAGTTCCCATTGACGTCCCATGTAAGATGCTGCACCGATAAGGAAGTGGAAGACAATGAGTTGATAAGGTCCGCCGTTGTAGAGCCATTCGTCGAGAGTTCCTGCTTCCCAGATTGGGTAGAAGTGTAAGCCGATGGCGTTGGAGCTGGGGACCACTGCTCCTGAGATGATGTTGTTACCATATAAAAAAGATCCTGCTACTGGTTCACGTATGCCATCAATGTCTACAGGAGGTGCAGCAATGAAAGCTAGTATAAAACAAGTAGTGGCGGTTAAAAGTGCGGGTATCATTAGTACTCCAAACCATCCTACGTATAGGCGGTTCTCTGTACTGGTAACCCATTTACAAAAACTTTCCCAATTATTTCGTTCTTGTTTTTGAAGAGTAATTGTTGCCATTAAAATATTCCGGGGATGATTTGTCCAGTTGTGATGTAAGCACCGACTGCTGCTACAAATCCGAGCATAGCTGCCCAGCCGTTAAATCTTTCTGCTTCGTTTGTCATAATAGGGTTTTTGTTTATGGGGTAATTAGGGATAACTCTCGGAGGAGTTTCGTTTGCATGTATGTTTTGCTTGCCGTATTCGGAAGTAATCATAGTTGTAATAAGAGTGGTGAAAATACCTGTGGCGAGGACGATCGGTTCGGGTCGCCACGAAGTACTATTTAATTTTTAGTTTGTTCTTCTTTGCAGTTTTAGCTGCTCTCTTGAAGTTCGAGTTTGTGGGAGCACCGGGAGCACCAGCCTTCCTCATTTTCTCGCCAGAGCCAGCGGCGATACGCTTTCTCTTGGCATGTATGTTTGCGTAAAGTCCGGGTTTAGCCATTAGCGTTTACCTTTTCCTCCTTTAGATCCACAGGATCCTTTGCCTTTGTGTGCCATGTTAACATTTCCATTTACGTAATGCAAGTGCCTTCCGTGTTGGACGACCCTTGCTGTCTTTCATTGGTCCTTTGACTCCACCCATTCTAGCACAGAAAGATTTTTTTCGTGAGCCACCTTCTGGTTGTGGAGCTTTTAAGTTAGAACCTGTAGCTGCATTATACTTCTTACGACCTGCAGCTGTCAAGCCGCCTGAACGACTTTTATGTTTGCCTATCTTTAGACTAACACTCTTTCGTTTAACTGCCATTGGTTATAGACTTTTGATAGCCTTGTTTGTTTTTTCTTTACGTTTTCTTAACTTGTCAAGTAAACCAACGTGACTAGGCATTTGGTTTTTCTTCTTTTTCTTCTTACCTTTGTCTAGGTAATCCTCACCTGTTCTTGAGTTAGGCATTACTTTTTCTTTTTCTTTTTAAGAAGAGCCATGGTTTTCATAGCCATTGAAGCGGCATCTTTACCACCTTTCTTAGGTCTATCTTTTTGAGAACCATAAGTTCCCGGTCCCATTGGTGCCATTACTGTTCTGCTCCTGCGTCTGTACCGTCAGCTGTATTGCCAACTTGTTTTTTACATTGAGCTACCTGCTCTGCTGTAGTGCCATTGTCATTGTAAGGAATGAACCAACGGTCACCTGTAGCATTTACTTTATACTTCACCTGCATAGTATCAATACGTGCAGATGGATCATATGCTTTAGACATAATTAAAATTGAATATCAGAACGTTCGAGTTTGTTATACACATCTTGACGATATGCTTCATCTCTATCGTAACGAGGATCATTCATAGCTTGTACAACTTCAGCTTGACTACGGAATCCATCCGCAGCTTGTGCAGCTTTACCTGTAAGCATTCGACCTTCGTAACCTTGTTGAGCTTCATACTCAGCTCGTAGTCCAGCAACTGCAATTTGTATAGCGGTAGAATTACCTCTATCTATCATATCATTGAAAGCATCTAGCTTTGTTTCTGATAAGTTTTGAGCTGCCCAACTTGTTAATTTTCCATACTCTGCTTCACCACCTGCTGAGTTATAAACTTGGTTCATCTCAGCATCAGATAAGTCAGCAGCTACACCGCCGTCTACATCTGGGTTGCGATCTCTAATAGCCATGTAAGCTTCTACTAGATCTGAACTAGACATCTCTGTAAAACGTTGCATTGTTTCTTCAGAGATAGCTCCTTCATTCTCATAGTATTCTTCTGAGGCAGTAGTGATTAAGTCTACACCTGCTGCAACCTCTTCAGGATACTCATCATCTTCTAATGTAGTTTCTTCAACTTCATCATCTTCATCAGAGGATCCTAATTTTCTTTGCAGTTCAATGTATGCTTCTTCTAATTCTTCTGCACTCTGGTACTTACCAGCATATAGTTCAGATTCTTCTTGACCTAATCTCTCCGCAACAGCTAGTGAGTCTTGTTCATCTTCTGTAAACTCAGGAGCGTCAGCTGGAGTTGGGTCATACGTTAGTTTTTCCGTCATCTTTAAGTCCTTTAGCGGTGGTTACTTTTAGGTTGCCAAGACCAAACGTTGTCACTAGTTCAGGATCTGCTCCTATGTTTGCTCTAGTTGTAAACTTAGTTGGTGTGGCTATTTCATTTTGTGGTACCAGTGGTTCTGGTTTGCTAACCTTCGGGAGGGGTTTCTTCGCTACCTTCTGTGGGCGGCTCGCCTTGTGTGTTGCCATTTGTTAATTGATCGTATCCGTCTGTAATCATCTGATTCATTCCGGGGTTTTTACTTGGGTCCATCATAGGAGTACCAGCTAACTGACCAGCTTGCTTCAACAATTCTTGTTGTTGCATCTGTTGCTGTTGCTGTGCTCTTTCTTGTTGCATGGTTTCAGGTGTCTTAACTAGGTTAAGTACATCTATACCTTGAGCTGCAGCGAGACGTTTAACGTACTCACCGGGGTCAAGATACTTAGCCATGACTTCTGGTCCCATTGTTTGTGCTAGAGTTTGTGCGAACTGAACAAGAGACTGTTGGTCTTGTCCTCTACCTAGAGCATTAACACCAGCTACTATCTGTGGTCGTACCACATCTTTAGGGATCTTCGGTAGTTGACCCGTGCGTTGTAGCATATGTAATGTTCTGTTGAGGTATGGTATCAAAAATTCAACCGTGAGCAAGCTGAATAAGCCGCCAAGTTGTTGTTCTAATTCCATTTGCGTGAGGCGTACCTCTTCCGCAGTTGTTCTTTCGCTTTGCCTAACTGATAGTACGAGAAAGGCTTCACCTATTCTACGTTCTAAAGTTTGCATCTGCTCTGCTGCCGTTCTAAAATCAGCTGTTTTGCCTACCTGTATAACGCCAACGTCATCAGGTCTACCCTGAACGATCGCTCCGTTACCAGCATCGGCTATAGTCTTTGGTTTGGTTGTCGAGGATGGTGATACAAGGAAGACTACTTTAGCTGCTGCTGCAGAGCCTTCTACGATAGCCTGAGACAATCCTTCGAGCGATCTGATGTCGCCGAGGAACTCTTCAACCCTGCCACGACCGTAATCTTCTCCGTCCACCACGTTAAACCTCAGGCAGAGCCAGGGATTTGCGGTTTTTGGAGCAGTACTACGACTGTTTGGGAGTATCTTATCGAATGCTTCTTGATGCCATACCCATCGACCATTGTCGAGTCGGACGTAAGTGTACACTTCTACGTCTTGATCATCGGATCCTGTCTTGTGGCCATCGTCTCCGGGAGAGTTTGGCATAGCTACTTGGAGATCCATACCAAGCATCTTACGACTAATTAGTTCCTTTGTGACAATCTCTACGACGTTCCCGTTACCATCTCTGTTTACTACAAAGCGGTTGAGGGGATAGTTCTTGAGACCATCTTTGCCCATAAATATTAATGCGTTACCAGACACAATTAAATGTTTTAATGCCTGATGGACTACAACTCTATCGCTAGAGGCATTAACATAATCCATGACCATCCTTTCCATCTTGGCAAAGGATAAATCTAATTCACTTTTTACTTCACGTGGAAACTCTTCACCAAGTTTATCATCTCTAACTTGTAGCTTGAAGAAACTTGTTTGTGGAGGTATCAATGCAAGCATAAGTTTTGCTGCCAAATTGACAACCGACTTGCTACCCACTGATTGCCACGGTGTAAATAATTTTTGATGAGTGGGACGTGAAGTCAGATCATCTTGTATTAAATAAGGCAACGTTAATCTTGAACATTCAACTGCGGTATCAAGGAACTG
>Ga0181403_1000309_pt1 | contig 11884 bp, 12 predicted proteins | sample 26SPOviralmetaG_FD_130132 | JGI IMG/M metagenome (GOLD analysis project Ga0181403, IMG submission 130132) | Marine viral communities from the oligotrophic San Pedro Time Series (SPOT) site, San Pedro Channel, CA, USA - 26 SPOT_SRF_2011-09-28 | ecosystem: Environmental > Aquatic > Marine > Strait...
ACATCTTTAAGGTTTTCTAAATATCTTTCAAAATTAGCTCTTCTTACTTTTTCGAATGTTTCAAATCGTTCTAATTGAACTAAACCAAATGCAGCATTCATTTCACTACATTTCATATTGTATCCTAATACACTGTATAGGAATTTATGATCGTAAGGAATACCATCTACACTGTGATTAAAGCGATCATCTATAAGTTCTGAATTATCACCCATACGACCCCAATCTCTGTATTGTAGCGCTTTATCTCGATGTTCTTCACTATTAAACATTACCATACCACCTTGACCACCTGCTGTAATAACATGACTAGCATAAAAACTTGTGGTTGCTATGTCCGTTTCTTCAGTGTATGTCATTGTGTCTGCTGAATCTTCAATTACAAATATATCTGTACGTCCTAAGCGGATTAGTTCTTCCTTTAGTAATTTCCAATTTGGTTTATTACCTATTAAATTAGGTACCATAATTGCTTTAACATCATCATCTATAAGTGCTATGATATCTTCAATGTCTGGGATATATGAAGTTAAATTAACATCACAAAATATAGGTTTAAAGCCTAATTGGATAATAGGTGCTAATGTAGTTGAAAATGTACACGCAGGTGTAATTACTTTACAACCTTTGGGTAAACTTAAACTGGCTAAAGCTAATAAACACGCAGACGAGCCTGAATTTACAAATACACCGTATTTTTTACCAAAATATTTAGCTACTTTTTCTTCAAATTTAACTGACCGAGGCCCAAAACCTGCTAACCAACCATCGCGAAGACATGCTTCAACTGCTTTTATTTCTTCTTCCCCATAAGATTCAAATCTGTTGGGGGCATACCATACTTTTTTCATATATTATTTTTAAAAATTATATTTGGGTTGTAGATATTCCATTTTTCTATTTTATTTTTTAATAAATGATGATGATTATAGGATATTTCATTTAAATAATTATTACAAACATACATTTCATCACAACGTAATCTTCCTATATATGTGTAATTTTTTGATGTTAAATAATCTGATATTAAATTAGAATTGTAATTATTATTTTCAGCAGTTATAGTTTTAATATTATATTCATCAAAATTAATAGATTTTAATATTTCTAATTCATTACCCTCTGTGTCTACTGATAGGTAATCTATTTCTTTATGAGGAATAAGATTACTAAATAAATCTGTTTCTAGCTTTATCTCAGATACTTTATAATTAGGATCATTTTTTAGTTTATTTATGTTTTCCCTTGCTTTAATATCAAATTTATCTGTTAATCCATTTAACATATTTACACCATCTTTATTTTTATTATCTGTACTTTGAATAGATGTAAAATTTTCTGTTGATTTTTTATTAGATATAGCTTTCATTATACATTGTGTAGATGAATTTCTATTATTTTCTAATTCATTGAATGTTTGAGGATTTGGTTCAATACATACACCTTTCCATCCTAATTCTTCAAAAAATTTAGAATTTGAAAAAGAAACACCATCATGAGCCCCTATATCTACAAAATAACCATCATATTTAATTAAATTCATTAATGAAAATTCTGGGTTACCTTTAGTTATATCTGAAAAGGTTGACCACCCTTTAGGATTACGAATATTGAAGTTTTTTTGAAAAAACATTTCAAATATAAATTGATCTTGTTTATATTGTGAATAATATTTCATATTATATTATTATGTTATTATGTTTAAATATTTCTGTAATTTTATTAGCTATGTTTTTTTCATAATCAATATATTTTAAAGCTAATTTATAATTTTCTTCTATAATTTCTTTTTTAGAATCATAAAAATCTTTATCTAGTTTATTAGTAATATAAATAAAATCATCTATATTACCAAATTCTATTATGCCTTCTTTATTAAAATAATCTGATATATTAGTACAACCCCAATATATAGGAATAGTTTTAAGAAGAAAACAATCTAATATTTTTTCTGAAAAATAACCTCTATGAGATGTATTTTCTATAGCTACTCCATATTGAACACCACTAAATATTTCTTCTTTTTCTATGTGGGCTTTGTTACCATATCTATCTCCATACACATCATAAAATTTTGTGGGGTTATTTAATTCATTTTTTCTAGCTAAAAGTTCATGTCTTAAACCATGACCGTAAGTTTTTAATAACTTACCACAAAGATGTGCTATTTTAAATTCTTTTACATTTGTTTTAGAATATTGACTTTTATTAAGCCATGTATGACCAAAAGGTAAAAATATAGCATTACTACAATTATTTAGTACTTTAAAATCCCATGTTAGTATTACTGAAAAATATTTTTGATTTTTTATAGCCCAATCATGTAATCCAAAATATTCATTAGGTTCCTGTAGTACTAAGATATTAATAGAAGATAAGTCTTCATCTGATCGAGGTATATCGTCTACAAATAAACTAAAATCTATATTATTAAAGGGTTTAAGTAGTAAATTTAATTTGTCTTTACTTATATGTTGAATTTTTAATTTCATAATACTTCATCCCAATAATTGATCATTTCATCTAACATAGATTCAAAAGTATATTCTGGTTCCCAGTTTGTAGTAATCTTTAATTTATTTGAATCACCTTTTAAATCTTCTAATTCTTCAGGACGTAAAAACTTTTTATCTGTTTTTATATATTTAGTCCAGTCTAAATTTAATTTACTAAAAACATACTCTACTAAATCTTCGACTGAATGTGATATTCCTGTTGAACATACAAAATTGTCAGGTTTATCTTGTTGTAATATTAGCCACATTGCTTTGACATAATCTTTAGCATGTCCCCAATCACGAGTAGCACTTAAATTACCTAATGTTAAATCTTTTTTAAGACCCTTCTTAATCATTACAGCACCTTTAACTACTTTATTAGTTACAAAATTAGTACCTCTTCTAGGAGATTCATGGTTAAATAAAATTCCGTTAGAAATAAACATATCATAAGAATTTTTATAATTATTACATATGTTATAAGAAAATACTTTAGCACATCCATAAGGTGACACAGGGGATAAAGGTGTAGTTTCACGTTGGAATCCGTCTTGATCTATATTATTACCAAACATTTCACTACTTGATGCTTGATAGACTTTAGCATTTGGTTTGGTTAATCTAATAGCTTCTAATAAATTAAGAGTTCCTACTCCTGTTGCTTGTGCAGTATAAACGGGTTGATCAAATGAAATTCTAACATGTGATTGGGCTGCTAAATTATAAATTTCATCTGGTTGGCATTTTTGGATAATAGAAATTAATGAACCTAAATCTGTCAAGTCTGCATAGTGTAACCTTCCTAATAGTTGGGGGTAAATTTTGTCTAATCTTGATGTTTGGTTTTCGGCTACTGAATTTCGCTTTACAGTACCCCATACTTTATATCCTTTTTCTAATAAAAATTCAGCTAAATAGGAACCATCTTGTCCATTTATACCCGTAATTAGAGCTATTTTATTTCCTTGCATTTTCATAATTTTCTTTAAACCAATTAACTGTTTCTTTTATTCCTTGTTCAAATGACGTGTATTTAAAATCGGGTAATAATTCTTTAATTTTAGAATTGTCTGAGGGTTTTTGATATTGCCCATCAGGTTTATTACTATCAAATATTACTTTACCTTTAAAATTGAATTCATCAACTAAGATTCCTACTAAATCTTTAATTGAAACTTCTTCATCACCACTTATAATTAAAGGTTCTTCACCAGCATAATTTTCTACAACCCATTCCGAAATTTTAGCTATATCTTTTGAATATATAAATTCTCTTAATGGTTTACCACTACCCCACACAGTAAAATCTGTATTGTTTTGTTTAGCTAAAAATAGTTTATGGATTAACATGGGCATTACATGTCCGTGTTCTAAAGAAAAATTATCATTAGGACCATAAATGTTAGAAGGTATAATTGATGTATAATTTAAACCATACTGTTCACGATATGCTCTGATTTGAACATCGGCCATTCGTTTAGCGTATGCGTATGGGTAATTTGATGAATGGGGTTCGCCCAGATGTATTTGATTAGAAGTTAAAGGGTATTTTACATCATCAGGAAACACACAAGTAGATAAAAATGTAACTAAATGTTTTACACCTGTTTTTCTAGCAGATTCAATAACATTAGTATTAATCATTAAATTATCATAAAAGTACTCACCTTTATAATTCATATTACCCCCTACTCCTCCTACTTTTCCCGCACAATGAATTACATGAGTAGGATTATGATCAGTAAAAGCTTTTAAGGTTTCTTGAGGGTCAATTAAATTGTATTCTCTTCCTAATTTTATATCAGAATTAGTAGCAGAACCTACCATTCCTTTTCCCCCCGTTGTTAGTATTTTTTTCATATTTGATTTTTATAAAATTGTATTGTGTTATTTAAACCATCTGATAATTTAGTTTTAGGTTCCCATTTTGTATGATTTTTTATTTTACTTGAATCCGAATAAGAATGGGGTACTTCTAAAAAATCTTTAGTTTTATATTTTATACTTAAATTTTTGTTTATTTTAAAAATAAGCATATTTACTAAATCTTTAATTGTAATTTTATATTCACTTCCTATATTAAATGACTGTCCTTTAGTAGTTTGTATATTTTTAATTAATTCTAGATAACCATCTACAGCATCTTCTACATACAAAAATTCTCTAATAGCATCTTCACTACCTTTCCATATAATAGGAGATTCTCCTTTTAGAAGTAATTTTATTGTATTAGGTATAATTCTAGAGAAATTAACATCAGCACTTCCATATAAATTTGAACATCTTGTAATTACAATAGGTAAGTTGTAATTATAATAATAAGATTGAGAAATTAAATCAGTACACGATTTTGATACTTCATATATACCTCTACTATTTAAAGGATTGTTTTCTTGGTAAGGAAGGGGTCCATTTCCATATAATTTATCAGTACTACTTACTATGATTGACTTAATATGTTTTTTGTATATTCTAGATGCTTCTAATATATTTACAGTCCCCATTATATTAGTGTTAAATGTAGATTTAGGGTCTGATTGGCATTTTTTAACTAATGAGGATGCTCCTAAGTGGAAAACTGTGTCAAATTTATGTTTTTTAAATAAACTTTCAATAAAGTTGAAATCCTCAATATTTCCTTTTACTATATTTATTTTATTACTATTAATATTTAATAATGAAAATGTAGTTTTTTGTCTAAAGTTTTTAGTAACAATAGTTAGAGTTTCTACTTGAGGGATTATACGTTTTATTATATAAGATCCTAAAAAACCCATCCCTCCTGTAATTAAAACGTTTTTCATGGTTATTAATTAAATGTATTGTAAAAGTTATTTTGATTTTCTTGTCGTATAATGTCTTTAGGATGATATAAGCAAAATTCTTCATTAATAGGTAATTGAGACATAGATTTATATCCTGTGGGGGCTACTAAATGTGGGTGGTCACCTTTCCATGTAATTTCAGGAGTGTTTTTAAAAATCCTTTGTTGAAAATCAGGAAAATTGACCCATCCTCTATCATTTACATTCCAATTCCATTGTTCTATGTGAGAAGGGGTTAAGTTACGTACTTCATTAATTCTAGCAATTAAAAATAAATCTACATCTTTGTTTTCTTCTAATATGGAAGGTAAGGTTGATATTAAATATTCATGGGGGTATTCATCCGCATCTAATTGAAATATCCAATTACCTGTGCAATGTGATCTTAAATTTTCTTTAAATGTTGCAAAATCACGATTTAATGGAAAATCTATAACTTTTAATGGATCTTTATACCCTACAGGTGCCTTAAATAGATCTAATACTTCATATACTTTAGGGGTAGTATTTCCTTGATCGCACTGAATTACTATTTCATCTTCTTCTCTAATATTTTTAACTAGAAAATCTAATAACCTTTTTAATTCTTCATGTTCATTACAAACTTGTATTGAATAACTTATTTTCATTTATTTTTATTTTTTAAACATTCCCATTTCTTCGGCGGCATCCATAAAACAAAGTTTGTCAAAACGTAGTGGGTTTTTCATGTCCATTTTGTTTTTATAAAATGTACCTGGATTTTGGGGATCAGGATATTTTTCTTGTTCTTCTTCGGGTATAGCAACTGCTTTTACACATGTCCACTGCCAATCATCTTGGCCCTTTATAGGTTCAGGAAATATCATACCTTTCTCAGGCATTGTAATAACAGTAGGGAACCAAGCCAAACTTTCTCCGCCTCCTGGTGGTTCATGATCTTGTCTTAAATCTTTAATTAAATCAGCTGTGGTTTCTTCTACTAATTTAACTGTTTCACTGTTTGTTTTCATTGTGGTGTTTGAAGTGTAACCACTAGTCATACAAAGCCATGTTTTAATGGGTCCATCTGCTGTTGTAAATTCTGATTCGTAACATGCGTTACTATCACAAATAGGGCTGTTTACTAATTTATCTTGTCCTTGTTCCATTATGCTTCTACTTTTTTAAGTTTAGGGAGTTCTATTTTTTTTATTTTGGGTAATTTTAAAGGTTTCATTACAGGTACTTTATCTTCACCTGGAAGTAAATTATTTAATATTTCACCCATTTTATTAAAACTGAAGTTATCCTTGATATATTGTGTTTGTTTACGGGATTTTTCGTGATATTTTTTATAATGATTAAATACATCTTTCATAGCTCTACCCGCAATTGATGTATTGATATTAAACCATTGGGATTCCTTTAATAAAAATTGATTTGCGGCCGAGTCGTGTACTGGTTTTAACTCACCACCTATTAATACATTGTAATCAGGACGTAAAAAATCAATGTGGCCACTCCAGTTAGTTGTTATAACAGGTTTACCTGTAATTGCTGACTCAAGTAATGGTCTACCGAATCCTTCACCTTTAGTAAATGACACAAACGATTTTACACGAGGATCATTATTTAATTCATTCATTTCATCGTCTGTCATTTCACCGTGTAAAAGATAAATGTTGGGTAAGTTACCTGTGACTTGAGATTTAATTTCATTAATTTTTTTAAGTATTTCTACTCTATCCATTAGTGAATAATTAGTATGATTTGTTTTTAAAATTAATGCTGGTTTGTTTTTAGAGGGTGTATTAAAGGTTTCTAAAAACGTTTTAATCATTAAACCTGTGTTTTTTCTGTCTTCACCAAAAGCTCCCGGTAACCAGTGTCCTGTGTATAAAAAACAAAATTCTTCATTTACACCATCTAATATGGATGTTTTATTTGGATTTTTGTAATATTTATCTAAATCTAAACCTTCAAATAATACTTCGCATGGTTTTTCTAGTTTTCCTTTAGATGTAACTTGACCTTGATTATCTTTTACTTCAAAATGAGTTTGGAGTGCTACATTTTTAGAATGTTGTGATGAAACTAAATTTAAATCCATATTATTCATACCTTTAATAAAATCTACAGGAAATATTGTAGTTTCAATACCTGCTGTTACTCCTATATTAAATTTACCCACTGGTTGAAATTCATTAGGGACTGTAATCTGTACCCAAACATCTGGTTTTTGTCGAAGTTGGGGCATAAATCTATGTTTTAAAGGGTCATCTTTTGATAAAAAATTCCAAGGACAATCTCCCCATCTTTGAGGCATAATTCTGATGTCCCATTCAGAATCTTTTTCTTTAATTAATGATCTTACAAAATCTCTGGAACGTGCTCCATAACCTGAAAATGTGTCTATTGGACACGATACTACGCATAATGGTTTCATATTGCTGCTATTTCTTTTTTAAATTCGTCTGTTGTACTTATTGGATTTGGGTTGTGGTTGTCTAAAATAGTGTTATCATCTACTTTAACTAAGTGGAATCGTGGTTGTGGTTTCCAATTATCAAATAAAGTGTCTAAATTTTCTATAAAATTAACACCCATATTTGCTGCTGTAAAACGTGATTCATCTGACATAATCCATTCTCTACCCGCCATACCTCTTCTTAATCTTTCTTCTCTACCCATTTTGTATGTTTTCATAAGAGCTACTGCTGCATCTTCAATTGAACATTGAGAAGCAAAAATGTAAGGTGTTAATGGTGAACCTTTAATTGAACGTGTTTTGGGGAACATTGGTATTGCCCATTCACCACATTTTTTATAACGTCCATCTGCATTTGAAGGCCATTCTGTGGTAAATTTAATCCAATCGCCATTTTCATCTTCAAAACGCATTTGGTCTTGCATACCACCTTGTACTGGTGCTATAATCATTCTACCTGCTGTAAGTGATTCTGTTAAACCTAATCCCCAACCTTCATTGTCTGTCATAAACATATGAGTATCTGAACAATTGTAAAGATAATTTAGGTGTTTTTCATCGTATTTTTGACCTGTAAAAATTACTTTATGTTTTGCAGGATTACAAATGTTATTTACTACCGCAGGTAAATCTGTTCCATTATCATCTATAGGGTCTGTATGGAATATTAATGTACATTTTTTGGCTTTTTCTTCTGGAAGTTGGTCTAAAAATAATCTCCATGACATTATAATATCAGATGCATTTTTTCTACGAATGTTACGTGAATTCCAAAGTACCACAAAATCTTGTTCTTCTCCTAATAAATTTTCTTTAAAAACTTCAAATTCGAGATCATTAATTACAGGGAAAAATGATTTTTCATTAATACCATGAGGGACATACTTTACTGCCCAATCTTCTTTTGGATAATCTTTTAAAACATTTTTTACAATATTTTCTGTTTGACGTGAAATGCAAAGATGCATGTCATCCGAACGATAATATTCTCTATTATACATTGGGTAGGGAACATCATCCCAAATAGTATAAAATACCATTGGTATATTTTGGCGGATTTCATTTTCCATTTGGTATAACCAAATCCAATAACGAGGATCAGTAAAGTGGATTATAGCATCTGGTTTTTCTGTGTTTATAATATGTCTGATTATATTAGCATCACCATATCCATTATAGGGGATTACCTTTACATTAGAATCTGTTATGCCCATCATTTGATTAGCACTTTCAGATATGTCAAAATTTTTACCATGGTCGGGGTGGTTAATAGCCCCTCCTAAATTTATCCAATTAAAATGGTGACATGTATTTAAAACCATTTGTCTTGCTTGACACCCCACCCCACTGTGTGTGCGGATGTCATCTGATAATAAAAGGACTTTTTTACGTTGATCCTTTGGAATGTAACCTGTTTTCATAAAATTTATTAAATTGTTTTGTTAATTATAAACTACCACTTACTGTTAGTGATGTGTGGTTGTGAATTTGTTTTCTAAATTCTTCATCTGTTAAATAGAGATGTAATGCTCTGTTTGTTAGTTTTTGGAGATTAAATTTATGTCTGATTGATGAAATTTTAAATTCGTCAAATAAATGATCTACTATTTTTACACTTGTTAATTTTAAATTTGAATTTGCCATTGCGTATATTTTTATATTCGAATATACATATATAAAAAAAATAAAAACCTAATTTCCTCGTTTTTTACCACCTGGATTACCCCACGCACTTTTATAAGTGTTTTTGGGTGTTTCCTTTTGTTTAGAAAAATCTTTAAATTGTTCTTTTACTATATTTTCTATTGAATCTTTATGTTGTTTTAATTCTTCATCTAAAGGAAATATATATTTACTATCTTCTTTTTCAACAACCACTTCTTTTTCAGCTTCTTCTTCCCAATCAGTATGTTTAGCTTGTTCTTCTAGAGTTGCACCTACATAATCTTTATCTTCCCAATGTTGTAATTCATCAACATCCGAAGGATTAAAATGATCAGTTAAAGGATATGATACCCCCCATTCTGCACCTTCAGGTAAACTTGCTTCTACTTTAGGTTTTAATTTAGCAAAAGCCATGTTGGCCGCCACAACCATTGCAATAGCTAAAGGGTCAAATACAAATATAATCAACATCATAAACCAATTAATAATTTTGTCCATTGGTTGGTTTGTTAATGTAGCAATATACATAAGTGGCCCGAGTTCACGCGCAGAATCGTTATTAATTTGCGCGTCCAATATGGTTATGTCAAGATGGGCGATTGAATCTGTTACTGCGTTATATCGCACATTTGCGTCTTTTAATTGTCCTTCTAATAATCGACGTTGTCGTGAAGATGTTGTAGTTACAAGTTGACCTGTTTCCTTGTCTATATATTGTATTGTAGTAGGGTTGGCTAAAGCTTCTGACCAATTTTGAATTGATTTTTTTAGTTCTACTCTTTGTTCTTCAAATCGAGTTCTTTTTTGGTCTATAATAGCTACTTGTCTGTCTAAAAAGTCAGATTGGGTGGCTGTTTCAGCATATGCACCAGACAGATATCCATAAATTCCACCGGATGTGATTACCATTAAGATAAATACAGCCAACATAAAATATAAACGTAAGAATTTATTAATTGTGTCCCAATATTGATATAGAAGGGATGCTACAACTAATTTGGCTGCTTCTAAGGCACCCGCCATTATAATAACTTGTGTGCTTGCTCCTGCAAACAAATGTGACAAGCCAAATACTGAGTAAAATGCCGCTGATGCCGACACAGATAGCGCTGACAGCGCTATAATGTAGGGGAATAGTTTTTCTCTCATAATATAAATTAGATTAAGTACATGTTTTACACCATTTGGAAGAGCACTTACCAGCGTCGTCTGCCTTTTGGTTTATTTTGTCTATGTCATAAATATGAGAACCTTCTATAAATACGTCTTCTATAAATGACTTAATACTTTTTTCTAATTTATTTCGTGTTGTTTTACCGCTAGAAGGCACAAATTTTTGGATACGTGACTTCATAATTGGGTATTTTGGGTTGTCAGGAATTTTACGTTTTACGATAAAGTATCTAACATCAATGTTGTCTACAGGTACATTATATTGTTCTGCAAAGTATTTCTTATAAACAATCATTTGTGATGTTTTTGCCTTATTTTCTTTATCATATTTTGTCCATCCACGAGTTGATGTTTTAATATCATAAATAACTACTTTATGTAGTGTTTCATCAAACATTACAAGGTCTAATGAACCCATCATTTTTACATTGGGGTAATCTTCATGGGGAGCTATTAATATAGGCATCTCGATACCTAATAACTTCCATCCGTGTTTCTGGAAATGCTCCTGTCTGTGACGTAAGAAAAAATCAATGATATTTAAACCATCATTCATAAACTCAATCAACTGATCTTTTGGAGCTACTTGTTCACCTAATTTTTCAGTGTCAGCCATATACTCGCGCATAAAACGTTCCTGAAAGTCAGCATGTGCATCAAATTGATCGGCATGTTGTTGACCCTCATCATACATCAAACGCATGTACTCTTGTAGGGTTTCATGCATTGCCGTACCAAATGAAAAGTAAATATTTGGGGGAGTCTTAACCTTATCAATGTACATTTCTCTCCATCTACGTGGACATTCCATCCATGCAGACAATTGTGTGTAACTGATGTGTTTTTCGGTGTCCCAATTTATTTTAGGGACAACTGTATTGTTTATGTTTTCTAATATATCCATATTGTCAATATACAAAAGGAGGTTGACTTAGCCAACCCCCTTTACATATATTTTATATAAGTTTATTATTCTTTTATGTAAACTTTATTATATAATGTTCCTTGATTTGTGTTGTTTATTTTTATAAACATTCCAGGGTATGTAATATTATTTACTTGTTTACCCATTAAATCAATGTATTTAGTTGAATATACTATTAATTCATTATTCACATCATTTACACTCATAGGCAATTCTATTGAAAACACATCAGGTAAATTTTGGTTGTCTTTATTTAAAGTACCTTGTGATACGGTTTCATCAGCCATTGGTCTAAAGAATCCCCATGCTATACCTGTGTCACCCATATCTCCATTCATTATAAATGTTA